>OGFE01001208.1_pt1 | contig 19379 bp, 12 predicted proteins | sample 1570811 | NCBI WGS metagenome assembly OGFE01 (sample SAMEA2581967, study PRJEB24529) | metagenome | biome: Human gut stool | place: China | collected 2011 | reverse complement strand
AAAAAGTCAATAGTATCTCTATTCTCCTCCTTTCCGAAGGAGGAGAATAGAGATACTATTGACTTTTTAGTCAGCCCCAATAGAGGTAGAACCGACTTTTTAGTCAGTCCCTTATGACAATTCTATAATTTCTTCATTGCAGTTAGTCAGTTTCTCAACTCCTTCGTTTGTCACTACCCAAGAGTTTTCGATACCTACAGGGCCTACACCGGGAAGAACGATTTTCGGTTCGAGAGCAAAGACCATGCCCGGTTCCAGTTCCTGTTTGATGCGCGGAGCAAGTACAGGCGCTTCGTTGATTTCAAGTCCGATGCCGTGACCGATGAACTTGGCTTGCTGTCCCGTTCCCATGAACTTATCGGCAAAACCTGCCTGGGTAACCATTTCGATTGCAGTGTTATACAGCATTTCGCAAGGAATGCCGGGTCTGGCGATCGAAGCGATCTTTTCCTGAATATCCAGACAAACCTGATGAGCGGTATATGCTTCTTCCGACAATTTGCCGATAGAGAACACACGGCTCATATCGCCCATATATCCGTTGAAGTTGCCTCCCAGATCGACCATAACACTTTGTCCTTCTTTCAGCGGAGTCTTGTCAGCGCCTCCGGGCAAGGCAGGATCGAGTCCGCGACCCCCTAAAGCAAAATCGTAGGGAGAAGGATAACCGGCATTATCTCCGGTCAGCACACTTCCCATGAAGATTTCCATGCTGCGGCCAAACACGCGGAAGATGCCGAGGCAACCTTGAAGACGCATCAGACGTTCGATTTCTATCGAGAACTCGATATCTGTCATTCCAGGGTAATATGCGAACGGAATCTGTTCGTATGCCTTGGCATGCGCCATGCCCGAACGACGGAACATTTCGATTTCGATAGCTGTCTTCACGCTGCGTGCCTGACGGATCAGCGGTGTCCCGTTCACGACTTCAGCGTCCGGGAACAAACCTGCCAGACGAACATATTCGGTATAAGGAAGTTCGTCGCCTTCCAGCATCAGTTTAGTGGGCAAAGGCAGACCTTTTTCTTTCAGAATATCGACGATCTGTTCCGGCTTGCGGATGGGGAACGAGTGTTCGCCTGTGATATTGTTGGGCCGCTTGAAAAACAGCAGTGCCGGTGAATGAAGAGGGAGATAAAGATAGCCGCTGACTACACAGCCATAGGTGTAGATTAAATTTGCATTACAAGTAATGAGGGCGGCATCAATGCCCTGTGACACCATCAGACTGCGAATCTTGTCGCGGCGGAGTTTTAATTCGGGTTGTAGCATTTTTTATTGTTATTACTGTATAATGCTACAAAGATAATTAATTCCATTGAAGAAAATAATGTTAATCTCAAAAAAATAGCGCTACCCGCGTCCTGTCACAGGAGGCGAGCAGCGCAAACCACAAATACAAATACAACTAAACAAAGTCTCTTTTAAATAACGCCTTGTCCCATCATAGCGTGAGCTACTTTCATGAATCCGGCAATGTTAGCTCCCTTCACATAATTGATATATCCGTCGGGTTCTGTACCGTATTTCACGCATTGTGCATGGATACCGTGCATGATGGCGTGGAGTTTTTCGTCCACTTCAGCAGCGCTCCAGCTCAGGTGCATGGCGTTCTGAGACATTTCCAGCCCGGAAGTGGCAACACCACCGGCGTTGACTGCCTTACCCGGAGCATACATTATTTTCTTTTCGATAAATAAGTCGATTGCTTCCGGCGTACATCCCATGTTGGAAATTTCTCCAATGCAAAGAACGTTATTTTTTATGAGATTTTGTGCATCTTCTCCATTTAATTCGTTCTGAGTAGCGCAAGGAAGTGCAATATCTGCTTTTACTTCCCACGGACGCTTGCCTTCTACGAAGGTTGCACCCGGATATTTTTCGGCGTAAGGAGCAACGATGTCATTGCCCGAAGCCCGAAGTTCGAGCATATAATCTATCTTTTCTCCGCTGATGCCGTCCGGATCGTAGATATATCCGTCCGGTCCGGAGATCGTAATTACTTTGGCACCCAATTCGGTCGCCTTGGTGGCAGCGCCCCAAGCTACGTTACCGAAGCCGGAGATAGCGACTGTCTTGCCTTTGATATCTATATTTTTTGCCTGCAACATCTGATAAACGAAGTACAAACCGCCGAAGCCGGTAGCTTCCGGACGAATCAGCGAACCACCGAACTCCAGTCCTTTTCCGGTAAAGGTTCCCGTAAATTCGCGGGTCAGCTTCTTGTACATACCGAACATATAACCTACTTCGCGTCCGCCTACACCGATATCACCGGCAGGTACATCCATGTCCGGTCCCAGATGGCGCCACAATTCAAGCATAAACGCCTGACAGAAACGCATGATTTCAGCATCGCTCTTGCCACGGGGCGAGAAGTCCGAACCGCCTTTGCCGCCACCCATCGGAAGGGTAGTCAGCGCATTCTTGAATGTCTGCTCGAAGCCGAGGAATTTCAAAATGGAGAGGTTGACGGAAGCATGGAAACGGATACCGCCTTTGTACGGACCGATTGCATTGTTGAACTGTACACGATAACCGAGATTGGTCTGAACTTCCCCTTTATCGTCTACCCAAGTGACACGGAAAGTGAAGATACGATCAGGTTCTACCAGTCTTTCTATGATCTTGGCCTTTTCAAATTCGGGATGCTGATTGTATATATCTTCGATCGAAAGAAGAACTTCTTTTACTGCTTGAAGATACTCTAATTCACCGGGGTGCTTTGCCTCCAAAGAGGACATGATTTTCTGGATGTTCATGATATCATATTTTAAAAGGTTATTCTGATAAAATGTAAACTGCTCACACTGCAAATATAGGAAAATTTTTCAAATATGATTGGTTTTATGGTGATATTTTGATTAAATAATGATAAAATGATAGTGGTAGGTGATAGGTAATAAGTAATAGGTAATAAGTAATAGGTAATAAGTAATAGGTAATAAGTAATAAGCTGCGCTGTAAACCGCATGGTTATTACTTGTTACCTATTACTTATTACCTATTATAAACTTTATAAAGAAGATGATAGCAAATGAGATTTAAAAAATTAACTTTGCAGGGTAAACGTCAAGTAGACTGTACTATGAATCATTTCATTATGGAATAAAAAATAGAAAGAGACTATGCTCAGCAAGTATAAATTAAACCAGCTTTACTTCAAAGATACGCAATTCGCCAATTTGATGACACGGCGGATTTTCAATGTTCTGTTGATTGCCAACCCGTATGACGCTTTCATGCTGGAAGATGACGGACGCATTGACGAAAAAATATTTAATGAATATACATCCTTGTCACTTCGTTATCCTCCTCGTTTCTCACAGGTTTCTACGGAAGAGGAAGCATTGACGCAGTTGGAGAATATGTCATTCGATCTGGTGATCTGTATGCCGAGTACGGGAGACAATGACAGTTTTGATATCGGGCGGCACATCAAAGAGAAATACGAACATATTCCGATCGTTATCCTGACTCCTTTCAGTCACGGTATTACGAAGCGGATTATCAACGAAGACCTGAGCGCATTTGAATACGTATTCTGCTGGCTGGGCAATACCGACCTGTTGGTTTCTATTATCAAACTAATGGAAGATAAGATGAACCTCGAACATGATGTGCAGGAAGTAGGCGTGCAGATGATACTTTTGGTGGAAGACGGCATCCGGTTCTATTCTTCCATTCTTCCCAACCTGTATAAATTCGTGTTGAAGCAGAGCCAGGAATTTTCTACCGAAGCTCTGAATGCGCACCAGCGCACGCTTCGTATGCGTGGGCGTCCTAAAATCGTTTTGGCGCGTACGTATCAGGAAGCGATGGAAATCTATCGCAAATACCAGAATAATATATTAGGAGTCATTACCGACGTCCGTTTCCCGAAAGTGGAACGGGGCGAGAAAGACGGTCTGGCAGGTATCAAGCTTTGTGCCGCCATACGCAAGAACGATCCGTTCGTACCGTTGATTATCCAATCCTCCGAATCGGAAAACTCTTCGTATGCCGCCAAATACGGTGCCAGCTTTATCGATAAGAATTCTAAAAAGATGGACGTTGACCTGCGGCGCATCGTTTCCGATAACTTCGGGTTCGGTGACTTTGTGTTCCGCAATCCGGAGACCGGAGAAGAGATTGCCCGTGTGCGGAACCTGAAAGAGCTGCAGAATATCCTGTTTGCCGTGCCTGCCGAGTCCTTCTTGTATCATATCAGCCGGAATCACGTTTCGCGCTGGCTCTATTCGCGTGCCATGTTTCCGGTAGCCGAGTTTCTGAAGCCGATCACGTGGACCAGTCTTCAGGACGTAGATGCACACCGCCGGATTATCTTCGAGGCGATCGTGAAGTACCGGAAGATGAAAAATCAGGGAGTGGTTGCCGTCTTCAAACGTGACCGTTTCGACCGTTACTCCAACTTTGCCCGTATCGGCGACGGTTCGCTGGGAGGAAAAGGCCGTGGCCTTGCCTTCATTGATAATATGGTGAAGCGTTATCCCGAATTTGAAGAGTTCGAAAATGCACGGGTGGCAATTCCTAAGACAGTGGTACTGTGTACCGATGTCTTCGACGAGTTTATGGAGACCAATAATCTTTATCAAATCGCTCTATCGGATGCCGACGATGATACGATTCTACGATATTTCCTAAAGGCGAAACTGCCCGACCGGTTGGTAGAGGACTTCTTCACCTTCTTCGATGTGGTGAAATCCCCGATTGCCATCCGTTCATCCTCTTTGTTGGAAGATTCTCATTATCAGCCGTTTGCTGGAATATACAATACGTATATGATTCCTTATCTGGACGACCGTTACGAAATGCTCCGTATGCTTTCCGATGCGATCAAAGGAGTCTATGCGTCGGTTTACTTCAGAGACAGTAAAGCCTATATGCAGGCTACATCGAACGTGATCGACCAGGAAAAGATGGCAGTCATCTTGCAGGAAGTTGTGGGAAATCAATACGGAGACCGTTACTACCCGTCTATGTCCGGCGTGGCACGTTCGCTCAATTATTATCCCTTGGGAGATGAAAAAGCCGAAGAAGGCACGGTGAACCTGGCTCTTGGATTAGGAAAATATATTGTAGACGGAGGTATGACGCTTCGTTTCTCTCCTTATCACCCGAATCAAGTGTTGCAAACCAGTGAAATGGAAATAGCCCTGAAAGAAACACAGACCCGTTTCTACGCATTGGACTTGAAAAACGCAGGGCATGATTTCTCTATCGACGACGGCTTTAACCTGTTGAAACTTCATGTGAAGGAAGCCGAAAGTGACGGTTCGTTACGCTATATCGCTTCTACTTACGATCCGTATGATCAGGTGATCCGTGACGGTTTGTATCCCGGTGGACGCAAGGTAATCACGTTTGCCAATATCCTTCAACACGATGTATTCCCGCTGGCACGCATCCTGCAACTGGTTTTGAAGTACGGTGAACAGGAAATGCGGCGCCCGGTGGAGATTGAGTTTGCCGCGACCTTGAGCCGTGAACAAGATAAGACGGGTACATTCTACCTGTTGCAAATCCGCCCGATTGTGGACAGCAAAGAAATGCTGGACGAAGACTTGACGCTGATACCGGATGAAGACGTGGTGCTCCGTTCCAATAACTCATTGGGGCATGGCGTCATGAACGAAATTTATGATATCGTCTACGTCAAGACGGATGGATACAGTGCTTCGAACAATCAGGCCATTGCCTGGGAAATAGAGAAAATGAACCTGCAATTCCTCAATGCAGGAAGGAATTATGTGCTCGTAGGTCCGGGACGTTGGGGCAGCAGTGATACATGGCTGGGCATTCCGGTGAAGTGGCCGCATATCTCCGCCGCCCGTGTGATAGTGGAGGCCGGACTGACCAATTATCGTGTAGACCCGAGTCAGGGAACTCACTTCTTCCAGAACCTCACTTCGTTCGGCGTAGGCTATTTTACGATCAATGCCTTTATGAATGACGGAGTCTACAATCAGGATTTCCTCAATGCCCAACCTGCGGTGGAAGAAACGAAATTCCTGCGTCATGTCCGCTTTGAAAAGCCGATGGTAGTCAAGATGGATGGTAAGAAGAAGCTCGGCGTTGTTCTGATGCCGGGGATTGACTGATCTCTTTCCGGTTGATAAATAAATAAAACAAAAAAGTTCTGCTCTCATTGGAAAAGCAGAACTTTTTTTAAATAGTTCCGTTGGTTTTAAACCAACGGGGCATTCCTTTTAAAGGAATAAAAAAGGATTTTTATTCTGCTGATATACATCTGTTTACTGTTCTGTCGAAAAAAAGAGCATAAATCCGTCGGGAAATATGCTCTTTCTTTTACAAATGGTTGGTTGTTCTTTTATTCTTTCAATGCTTCTTGCAGATCAATGCCCAATGCTTTGGCGACTCCGGCACCGTATGCGGGATCTGCTTTGTAGCAGTTGCGGGTGTGACGCTGTTTGATGAATAATTCGGAGTCTCCCATAGCACGTGCCGTGTTTTCAAACAGAAGTTGCTGTTCGTTCGCCGGCATCAAGCGGAACAGATCTCCCGGCTGGCTGTAGTAATCATCATCATATTCGCGTTCATTATAATTGTATATTTCTCCGTTGCCGGATGCTTTGAGAGGCGGTTCTTTCATGTGAGGAGAGTCTTTCCATTCTCCGTAACTGTTGGGTTCGTAGCCTTTGGTTGCACCGTAGTTGCCGTCTACGCGCATAGCTCCGTCACGGTGGTAAGCATGGAACGGGCAACGGGGTTTATTCACCGGAATTTGTTCGGCGTTCACTCCGAGGCGATAACGCTGTGCGTCGCCGTAAGAGAACAGACGTCCCTGTAACATCTTGTCCGGTGAGAATCCGATGCCGTCTACGGTATTGATCGGGTTGAAAGCAGCTTGTTCTACTTCTGCGAAATAGTTTTCCGGATTACGGTTCAGTTCAAGGATTCCGACATCTTGTAGCGGGAAGTCTTTGTGCGGCCATACTTTGGTCAGGTCGAACGGATTGATGCGGTAATGGTCCGCTTCTTCTTCCGTCATTAACTGAATCTGGAATAACCATTTGGGGTAATCTCCCTTTTCGATGCTTTCAAAAAGGTCGCGTTGATGAGATTCGCGGTCTTTGGCGATGATCGCTTCCGCTTCCTGATCTGTCAGGTTTTTGATTCCCTGCAAGGTGCGCAGGTGGAATTTCACCCAGATACGCTGGTTGTCCGCATTGATAAAACTATAGGTGTGGCTTCCGAATCCGTGCATATGGCGATAGGAGTAAGGAATGCCGCGAGGGCTCATAGTGATTGTCACCTGATGAAGCGCTTCGGGCAGAAGTGTCCAGAAGTCCCAGTTGCTGTTAGGGCTGCGCATGTTCGTTTTCGGGTCGCGCTTGATGGCATGATTCAAATCCGGAAATTTAAGCGGATCACGTAAGAAAAAGACAGGAGTGTTGTTTCCGACTAAATCCCAGTTGCCCTCTTCGGTGTAGAATTTCATGGCAAAACCGCGGATATCACGTTCGGCATCTGCCGCCCCACGTTCTCCGGCTACGGTAGAGAAACGGACGAAACATTCAGTTTGCTTTCCGACTTCGCTGAAAATAGCTGCACGGGTGTACTTCGTAATGTCATGAGTGACGGTGAATGTGCCGTAAGCTCCCGAACCTTTAGCATGCATACGTCTTTCCGGAATCACTTCACGATCAAAATGAGCAAGCTTTTCAATAAGCCATGGGTCTTGTAACATGACAGGTCCGCGTTGACCTGCGGTTTGCGAATTCTGATTGTCGGCAATGGGACGACCGTTCGCGGCAGTTAGTTTTTTTTCTTCCATAAAATAGATGTTAGTCGGAGGCAAAGTTTAAATAAACCGAAGTCTTTTTTATTCTTCTGTCCGGGTTTATAATATGTAACAAAGATAGACCGATTTTGCTTGCTTGTCAAACTGATAATTTCTATCTAAAGATAGAGAATAACTATGAACAATCTTTAAAACCTCCGATATTTTTTATTTCAAGTACATCTTTCATCCAAGTCATGTACTTCTTTTGCCTTTTTCTTCTACATCATTTGCCGGAATGAAGTACTTCCTGTCACTCACTCTTTTACATGTTTGCCTGCACTCTTTTACTTGTTTTTCATCACTGCGGTACAACATAAAAAAAACTCCCGTCCTTCCTTTCGGAAGGCGGGAGCCTTTATCTTAAAAATGACTATAGCTTTCTTATATCTTGCTGATTATACGATACCCTGAGCCATCATAGCTTTGGCAACCTTCATGAATCCGGCTACGTTAGCACCTTTCACATAGTTTACATATCCGTCGGCTTCAGTACCATACTGAACGCAGGCTTCGTGGATATTCTTCATGATGCTCTTCAGCTTTTCGTCTACTTCTTCAGCGCTCCAGCTCAACTTGATGGAGTTCTGAGTCATTTCAAGACCTGATACTGATACACCACCTGCATTAGCTGCTTTACCCGGAGCGTACAGAATCTTAGCGTCCTGGAATACTTTGATAGCTTCCGGAGTAGAAGGCATGTTTGCTCCCTCAGATACAGCTATACAGCCGTTTGCTACCAACTGACGGGCGTGGTCGCCGTTCAATTCGTTCTGAGTGGCAGAAGGCAGTGCGATATCGCATTTTTCACCCCAAGGCTTAGCTCCTTCTACATATTTGCAACCATATTTCTCTGCGTATTCGCGGATACGACCACGGTACAGGTTCTTCAGTTCCATGATGTAATCCAGCTTTTCGCGGTCGATACCGTCCGGATCGTAGATATAACCGTCAGAGTCAGAGCAAGTAACTACTTTACCACCCAGTTCGATTACTTTTTCGATTGTATATTGAGCTACGTTACCCGAACCGGAAACAAGACAAACTTTACCTTTCAGGTCAGTACCTTTGGTTTTCAGCATTTCCATCAGGAAGTAGATGTTACCGTAACCGGTAGCTTCCGGACGAATCAGTGAACCACCGAATTCGCGGCCTTTACCAGTGAATGTGCCGGTAAATTCGTGAGCCAGCTTCTTGTACATACCGAACATGAAACCTACTTCGCGGCCACCTACACCGATATCACCTGCAGGTACGTCAGTTTCGGGACCGATGTGACGCCACAGTTCCAGCATGAATGCCTGTACGAAACGCATTACTTCAGCGTTTGACTTACCACGTGGAGAGAAGTCGGAACCACCCTTACCACCACCCATAGGCAGCGTAGTCAGTGAGTTTTTGAATGTCTGCTCAAAGGCAAGGAATTTCAGGATGGAAAGGTTTACAGATGCGTGGAAACGGATACCGCCTTTGTACGGGCCGATAGCGTTGTTGTGCTGAACACGGTAACCCATGTTTGTCTGAATATTACCTTTGTCGTCCATCCAAGTTACACGGAACTGAAATACTCTATCAGGAATACACAAGCGTTCGATTAAGTTTGCTTTGTCAAACTCCGGGTGTTTGTTGTATTCTTCTTCAATAGTAGAAAGTACTTCTTCTACTGCCTGATGATACTCCGGTTCATTGGGGAACCGTCTTTTCAGATCGTCTAATACCTTTGCTGCATTCATAATCTTTTTTTCTTTTATTGGTTGATTAAATTTCGATTACCTATTTCTTTTATGCGGTTGCAAAAGTAAAGATAAAAATTGAACTAACAAACATTTTATAAAGAAAAATGCAATAAAACATCAAATTTGATATTTTATTGCATTAAAACTCAGAAAAAAGATATTTATTTATTCTTTTTCATCGACTTATAGACAGGAATAAAGACTAATGCTGCCGAAATGACAAGCATTACTATTGTCATACCGTCAATACGTTCGGCTTTTGTGAGAACTAAATAGCAAAGCGCCAGCCAAAGCAGGCTGACGCAAACTATTTGTGATTTTGATAACGGCCTTCTCATCGGCTTTCGTTTTTCTTCTTCACTACGATGGCGTCGATCACGGCTACGGCTGTGATGTTCACGATGTCGCGGACAGAACTTTCAAAGTCAGTGAAATGGATAGGCTTGTTCAGTCCCATCTGGATAGGGCCGATAAATTCCGTATCGGGGTCCATTGCCTGCAGCAGTTTGTATCCTGCGTTGGCGGAGCTCAGGTTCGGGAAGATCAGTGTATTCACGTCTTTACCTTTCAGACGGGTGAACGGATACTTGGCGTCACGCAGTTCGCGGTTCATGGCAAAGTTCACCTGCATTTCACCGTCGATGGCGAGTTCCGGATATTCCTTCTGCATATAGTTCACCGCTCCGTGCACTTTGACAGGGCTGCCGGAGGTATCGGCGCCGAAGTTGGAGTACGACAGCATCGAGATGACCGGTGTATGGTTGAAGAAACGGACTGTCTTGTCAGCCAGTTTGGCGATGTCAATCAGAGTTTCCGTATCCGGATGACGGTTGATCAGCGTATCTGCCAGGAAGTAGGTACCCTTCTTTGAATTAAGAATGTGCATCGTTCCGAAATGATTGAATCCGGGCTGGATGCCGATTACTTCTTTGGCAACTTTGATGGTGTTGCTGTATCTGGTGTAGAGTCCGGTGATAAATGCGTCTGCATCTCCGGTTTCTACCATCATCATACCGAAGTAGTTGCGTTCGAACATCTTGTCGTTGGCTTCTTCGTAGGTAAAGCCTTCGCGGGCACGTTTTTCGGCAAGGATGCGTGAGTAGCGTTCGCGGCGTTCCGACTCGTCCGGATGGCGGAGATTGACGATTTCGATGCCTTCCAGGCTCAGGTCGAGTTCTTCGGCCAGTTTGCCGATTGCTTCGTCGTTTCCTAATAAGATAGGATGGCAGATGCCTTCGGCTTTTGCTTCGACGGCGGCTTTCAGCATGTTGGGATGGATGCCTTCGGCGAATACGACACGTTGTGGGTTGCGGCGGGCGGTGTCATAAAGCTGGCGGGTCAGTTTGGATTCGTATCCCATCAGTTCGCGCAGATGCACGCAGTAAGCGTCCCAGTCTTTGATTTCCGTGCGTGCCACTCCGCTTTCCATGGCTGCTTTGGCTACGGCACAGGAAACTTCGGTGATGAGGCGCGGGTCTACCGGTTTCGGGATGAAGTATTCCGGACCGAAAGAGAGGTTGTTGACGTGGTATGCTGTGTTCACTACATCAGGTACAGGCTGTTTTGCCAGATTGGCGATAGCATGTACTGCTGCGATTTTCATTTCTTCGTTGATCGCTTTGGCCTGTGTATCGAGTGCGCCGCGGAAGATGTACGGGAAGCCGATTACGTTGTTGATCTGGTTCGGATAGTCGGAACGTCCGGTTGCCATCAGTACGTCGGGGCGGGCGCTCATTGCATCTTCGTAAGAGATTTCCGGTGTCGGGTTTGCCAGTGCGAATACGATCGGCATGGGAGCCATGCTGCGCACCATGTCCTGACTCAGTACGTTACCTTTGGACAAGCCGAGGAATACATCAGCGCCTTTGATCGCTTCTTCCAGTGTGTGGATATCCGTGCGGTCGGTGGCAAAATATCTCTTCTGTTCGTTGAGGTCGGTACGTGTCTTGCTGATAACGCCTTTGCTGTCCAGCATGACGATATTTTCGAGGCGTGCCCCCAGTGATACATATAATTTGGTACAGGATACGGCAGATGCTCCGGCACCGTTTACGACGATTTTCACATCCTCTATTTTCTTTCCGGCCACTTGCAGGGCATTTACCAGTCCGGCGCTGGAGATGATAGCGGTTCCGTGCTGATCGTCGTGCATCACAGGGATGTCAAGTTCTTCTTTCAGACGGCGTTCGATTTCGAAACATTCGGGAGCTTTGATGTCTTCCAGATTGATACCGCCGAAAGTAGGAGCGATTGCTTTTACGGCAGCGATGAATTTCTCCGGGTCTTTCTCGTCCACTTCGATATCGAACACGTCGATTCCTGCGTAGATTTTGAAAAGCAGACCTTTGCCTTCCATCACCGGTTTGCCGCTCAGTGCGCCTATGTCACCCAGTCCGAGTACGGCTGTACCGTTAGAAATAACAGCTACCAGGTTGCCTTTGGCTGTGTATTTGTAAGCGTCCTGCGGATTCTTCTCTATTTCGAGGCAAGGCTCTGCCACGCCGGGAGAGTATGCAAGTGATAAATCAGTTTGTGTACTGTAAGGTTTGGTAGGAACTACCTCGATCTTACCGGGTTTGCCCTGCGAATGGTAGAGCAAAGCGGCTTCTTTGGTTATTTTAGCCATGGTATTGGTATTTTTATTAATAAGTTATCATTTGGCTGCAAATGTAGGAATAAAAGTTATACATTGTTGTCTTTAGATGATAATTTCTATTAATTTTATAGCAAAATGACTGATTTTGCACAAACTTATGGTTGCTATCCGGGTCTCTGTACTCCTTAATGTATAATGGTTATTTCTTTTTTCTGATTGCTATATAACATATCTGTTTTGATATTCTCTAGGCGACATTCCTTCATGCCGTTTGAAATATCTTCCTAAATACGACTGGTCCGGGAAACCGAGCCGGTCGGCTATATCCTGCATTGTCAGCTCCGTAGACTGGAGCAGTACTTTGATCTCTAGAATGGCGAAATCATCAATGATCTTTTTGGCAGAATCTCCGGTCACACTGCGGCAGATGCCTGTCAGGTATTTGGTCGAAATACAAAGCTCGTTGGCGTAGAAGTTAACTTCCCGTTGTGAAATGCAGTTTTCGTGCACCAATGCGACAAACTTCTTGAAGATTTCGTCCTGCCGGCTTCCCCCTTCTATTTCCTGTTTGTCGAAGTAGCGGTAGCATTTATCGTAAATATCCAGCATGAAGGATTGGAGATGATTCTTGGCTATCTGGTTGCGGAAGCGGTTCTCGCGATCATTATAAATAGCAGTTGCCGCCTGTATCAATCCGTTGATTGCTCCGGTATCCTTATCGGGAAGCACATAGCACGGTCTTTCCTTCATAAAGCGGAAAAAGGTCGGTTCTAACCGCAGGCAGGCTTCCCGAAACATATCTTTGGGAAATCCGAAAAAGGAGGCTGTGAAGTCACTGCTGCTGCCATTGATACGGATAATGCTTCCCGGCAGCAGTACCACCTGAGTGTTTTTGACGATTTCGTACTCTTTCAGATCGATGGTGACGTGTGCCCATCCACTGCGGCAGAAATAGATGGCACCCCCTTCCATTTTCCAGAGGTGATGCATGATAGGTGACAAATTCTCATCGCTTCCGGCAACAAATGATTCCCGGAGAACGGCAAGGGTAGAGTTTCTCTGTATCATAACTATTCTTATTTAGTGGGCAAAAATAGGACTTTTTCACTAAATATCGCTCATATTGTTCCGAAAATGAACAAAACTCTAAACACTATGACCAGTTTTCTGTGGTGAAAAGAGTCTACCTTTGCCGCGATCAAAAATTTTAATAGGTAACACAATGAGTAAAAAGGTATGTAAAATGAAGCAAGGGCTATTGTTGCTCGGTTGTCTGGTTGCTGCTGCAGGTTGTAAGCAAGCTCCACCCACACAAATGGAAACAGGATATGAAGTAATGACCGTTTCTCCGACCGACCGGATGATTTCGAGTACCTATTCGGCGACCATCCGCGGACGTCAGGACATCGATATTTATCCACAGGTAGGCGGTACGCTGACAAAAGTCAGTGTCACCGAAGGACAGCGGGTGAAGAGCGGACAGACGCTGTTCATCATCGACCAAGTGCCGTATGAGGCAGCCCTGCAGACGGCAGTGGCGAATGTAGAGTCAGCCAAAGCGTCTCTGGCGACGGCACAGCTGACTTACGACAGCAAAGAGGAACTGTATAAGGAAAATGTAGTTTCCGCTTTCGATCTGAGTACGGCAAAAAATTCTCTTCTGGCTGCCAAAGCGCAACTGGCGCAGGCCAAGGCACAAGAAGTGAGCGCCCGTAATAACCTTTCTTATACGGTAGTGAAGAGTCCGGCAGACGGAGTGGTAGGTACATTGCCTTATCGCGTAGGTGCGTTGGTGAGTTCCAGCATTCCCGAACCGCTGACCACCGTTTCCGACAATTCGGATATGTACGTCTACTTCTCGATGACGGAAAACCAGTTGCTGGGACTGATTCGCCAGTATGGCTCTAAAGACGAGGCGCTGAAAAGTATGCCCGCCATCGACTTGCAGCTGAACGATAAATCGGCTTATCCCGAACAGGGACAGATCGAGTCTATCAGCGGAGTCATTGACCGTTCGACGGGTACTGTCAGCCTGCGTGCCGTTTTCCCAAATAAGGACGGACTGCTGCACAGCGGCGGTGCGGGTAACGTAGTGATTCCGGTACAGAAAACGGGAGCTTTGGTGATCCCGCAAGGAGCTACTTTCGAGATACAGGATAAGAGATATGTATATAAGGTAGTAGACGGCAAAGCGCAATCTGCCTTGGTGCAGGTGACCCGTGTGAACGGCGGCCGCGAATTTATCGTGGATGAAGGACTGGCTCCGGGCGATGTGATTGTGGCGGAAGGCGTAGGATTGCTTCGTGAAGGTACTCCGATTAAGGCAAAGACTGCCCAGGCATCTACGACAACTACTGAAAATTAAACAAAGGAGGAATCATCCATGAATTTAAGAACCTTTATTGAACGCCCCGTATTATCGGCAGTCATCTCTATTACGATTGTCGTTGTGGGTATCATCGGGCTGTTCAGTCTGCCCGTCGAACAATATCCCGATATTGCTCCGCCAACCATTATGGTGAGTACCACCTATTATGGCGCCAGTGCGGAAACTTTGCAGAAGAGTGTGATTGCTCCTTTGGAAGAAGCGATCAATGGTGTGGAAGACATGACTTACATGACTTCTACCGCCACCAATGCCGGTACAGTGAGTATCACCGTGTACTTTAAGCAGGGAACAGACCCGGACATGGCAGCGGTCAACGTACAGAATCGCGTGTCGAGAGCAACAGGACAGCTTCCGGCAGAAGTAACGCAGGTTGGTGTGACTACTTCCAAACGTCAGACAAGTATCCTGCAGATGTTCTCGCTCTCCAGTCCGGACGATAGCTACGATGAAAACTTCCTCTCCAACTATATCAGTATCAATATCAAACCGCAGATTCTTCGTATCTCGGGGGTAGGTGACCTGATGATTATGGGAGGTGAATATAGTATGCGTGTATGGATGAAGCCGGACGTGATGGCTCAGTACAAACTGATTCCGTCGGACATCACTGGTGTGCTAGCCGAGCAGAATATCGAATCGGCTACCGGTTCATTTGGTGAAAACTCGAACGAAACCTATCAGTATACAATGAAATATAAAGGACGTCTGATCACTCCGGAAGAATTTGGAGATATTGTCATTCGTTCTACGGACAATGGTGAGGTCCTGAAGTTGAAAGACATCGCCGAGGTACAGTTGGGACAGGATAGCTATGCTTATCATGGTGGAATGGACGGTCATCCGGGCGTTTCGTGTATGGTGTTCCAGACGGCAGGCTCTAATGCGACCGAAGTCAATCAGAATATTGATGAACTACTTGAGGAAGTCCGCAAAGACCTTCCGAAAGGAGTGGAACTGACGCAGATCATGAGTTCGAACGACTTCCTGTTCGCTTCTATCCATGAGGTGGTGAAGACGTTGATCGAGGCGATTATCTTGGTTATCCTTGTAGTATATGTGTTCTTGCAGGACTTCCGTTCTACGCTGATTCCTCTGGTGGGAGTCATTGTTTCGCTCATCGGTACGTTTGCTTTCATGGCGCTGGCAGGATTCAGTATCAATCTGCTCACGCTGTTTGCGCTCGTGCTCGTCATCGGTACGGTGGTGGACGACGCCATTATTGTCGTCGAGGCGGTGCAGGCACGCTTCGACGTGGGGTACAGGTCGTCCTATATGGCAAGTATCGATGCAATGAAAGGTATCAGTAATGCTGTTATCACCTCTTCGCTGGTGTTTATGGCAGTATTTATTCCGGTATCCTTCATGGGCGGTACTTCCGGTACGTTCTATACCCAGTTTGGTCTGACGATGGCGGTTGCCGTTGGTATTTCCGCTATTAATGCGTTGACACTGAGTCCGGCATTGTGTGCGTTGCTGCTGAAACCTTATATCAATGAAGACGGCACACAGAAGAATAACTTTGCGGCACGTTTCCGTAAAGCATTCAATTCGGCTTTCGATATTCTGATAGAGAAATACAAGAATGTGGTACTGATCTTTATCAAACGCAGATGGCTGGCATGGTCGCTGCTCGTTTGCTCCGTAGTGTTGCTTGTATTCCTGATGAACACGACGAAGACCAGTCTGGTGCCGGACGAAGACCAGGGTGTGGTATTCGTCAATGTAAGTACGGCGGCCGGTAGTTCGCTGACTACGACCGACGAAGTGATGGAACGCATCGAAAAGCGTCTGATGGATATTCCGCAGATTAAGCACGTGCAGAAAGTGGCCGGCTACGGATTGCTGGCAGGACAGGGAAGCTCGTTCGGTATGTTGATTCTGAAACTGAAACCGTGGGACGAACGTCCGAATGACGAGGATAATGTACAGGCAGTCATCGGTCAGGTGTACGGTCGTACGGCCGATATCAAGGATGCCAGTGTCTTCGCTATTTCGCCGGGTATGATTCCGGGTTACGGTATGGGTAATGCGCTGGAACTCCATATGCAGGATAAGATGGGCGGTGATATCAACGAATTCTTTACCACTACCCAGCAATATTTGGGGGCATTGAACCAGCGTCCGGAGATTGCGATGGCATATTCTACGTTCGACGTGCGCTATCCGCAGTGGACGGTAGAGGTGGATGCAGCCAAGTGTAAACGCGCAGGCATTACACCGGATGCGGTACTGAGTACACTGTCCGGTTATTATGGCGGTCAGTACGTGTCCAACTTCAACCGTTTCTCTAAAGTATACAGAGTCATGATTCAGGCAGACCCGGAATTCCGTTTGGACGAAACCTCACTGGACAATGCTTTCGTACGTATGTCGAACGGAGAGATGGCTCCGCTGAGCCAGTTCGTAACGTTGACACGCAGCTATGGTGCAGAGTCGCTGAGCCGTTTCAATATGTACAATTCCATCGCCGTGAATGCGATGCCGGCAGACGGATATAGTACGGGAGACGCTATCAAGGCCGTACAGGAAACAGCCGTACAGTCTCTTCCCAAGGGATATGGCTATGATTACGGAGGCATCACCCGTGAGGAAAATCAGCAAAGCGGTACGACTATGATCATCTTTGGTATCTGCTTCCTGATGATTTATCTGATTCTGAGTGCATTGTACGAGAGCTTTATCATTCCGTTCGCCGTGCTTCTGAGTGTGCCTTGCGGATTGATGGGAAGTTTCCTCTTCGCATGGATGTTCGGACTGGAGAATAACATTTACTTGCAGACAGGTTTGATTATGTTGATCGGTCTGTTGGCTAAGACTGCCATCCTGCTGACCGAATACGCTGCCGAACGCCGTAAGGCAGGCATGGGACTGATCGCTTCTGCGGTAAGTGCAGCCAAAGCCCGTCTGCGTCCGATTCTGATGACAGCGTTGACGATGATCTTCGGTCTGTTCCCATTGATGTTGTCCAGCGGTGTAGGAGCCAATGGTAACCGTTCGTTGGGTACGGGTGTAGTCGGTGGTATGACGATCGGTACGCTGGCATTACTTTTCATCGTGCCTACTTTGTTTATCGCTTTCCAGTGGTTGCAGGAACGCTTACGCCCTGTGCAGAGCAGACCTACGGAAGACTGGCAGATCGAGGAAGAAATCAAGGTGAGTGAAGAAGAAAAATCTAAAGCAGGAAAAAAATAATTGATGATGAAGAAAATATTAATCTTATCCGCAGCAACGCTCGTGTTGAGCAGTTGCGGTATCTACAATAAATACAAACCTGTATCGAAAGTCCCCGAAGGACTTTATGGAAGCGAGACCGTCGCTTCCGCCGATACGGCGAACTTCGGTAATCTCTCGTGGAGAGAGGTCTTTACTGACTCGTATTTGCAGAATTTGATCGATTCGGCTTTGGTACGGAATACGGATATGCAGACAGCGCATCTCCGTGTGAAAGAAGCGGAGGCTTCGTTGCTGACGTCCAAGCTTTCTTATCTGCCCTCTTTGTTTCTCGCACCGGAAGGAGCTGTGAGCAGCTTCGACCGTGGCAAAGCGACACAGACCTACTCATTGCCGGTGACTGCCTCGTGGGAACTGGATATCTTCGGAAAGGTAACCACAGCCAAACGTCGGGCAAAAGCGGCCTATGAGCAGAGCAAGGAGTATGAACAGGCGGTGAAGACGCAATTGGTGTCTGCCGTGGCAAATACTTATTATACCTTGCTGATGCTCGACGCTCAATATGAGATTTCCGTGTCCACCGAAGCGGCATGGAAAGAGAGCGTGCGGACAGCCCGTGCCATGAAGAAGGCCGGTATGATGACCGAAGCCGGACTGGCTCAGACGGAAGCCACCTATTATAATATATGTACGACAGTGCTCGACCTGAAAGAACAAATCAATCAGACGGAGAACTCAATGGCTTTGTTGCTGGCGGAAACACCTCACAAGATACAACGCGGCAAACTGGAAAACCAGCAGTTGCCGGAAGACTTCTCCGTAGGGATTCCTTTGCAGATGCTTTCCAACCGTCCGGATGTACGTAGCGCGGAGTTCTCTTTAGCGCAGGCATTCTATACGACGAATGCTGCCCGTGCTGCTTTCTATCCTTCCATCACGCTGAGCGGGAGTGCTGGATGGACAAACAGTGCCGGTAGCATGATTATCAATCCGGGCAAATTCGTTGCTTCTGCCGTAGCTTCACTGACGCAACCTTTATTTAACAAGGGAGTGAATATCGCCCAGCTGAAAATAGCGAAGGCACAGCAGGAAGAAGCCCGCCTCAGCTTTGAACAGACATTGCTGAACGCAGGTGTGGAAGTAAACGAGGCACTGGTGCAATATCAGACGGCCCGTGAGAAATCCGCTTTCTACGATAAGCAGATCACCTCTTTGCAGACTGCTGCCAGAAGCACTAGTCTTTTGATGGAACATAGTAATAATACTACTTATCTGGAAGTACTGACCGCACAGCAGACATTGCTGAACGCCAGACTTTCACAGGTAGCCAATCGCTTTACCGAAATCCAGGGCGTGATTACACTGTATCAGGCTTTGGGCGGAGGCCGGATGTAGGAGGATAGTATGAATCCTGAAAAAGTACGGTGTCAGATAATCGAATACACCAAACACGAGATGTATCTGCACGGTGCTGACGGACTGACCATGGATGACATAGCTAAGGGGATGAAGATGTCGAAGCGTACGCTTTACAAGCTGTTCCCCAGTAAGACTTGTCTGTTCCGCATCTGTCTTTCTGATTTCACCAACGGGATCAGAAGTCGTCTGAAACAAAGTCAGATGCGGATGGACAGTTCGTGTATGCAGGTGCTTTTTGCCACAGTGAACGGGTATCTCACG
>OGFE01001146.1_pt1 | contig 20311 bp, 17 predicted proteins | sample 1570811 | NCBI WGS metagenome assembly OGFE01 (sample SAMEA2581967, study PRJEB24529) | metagenome | biome: Human gut stool | place: China | collected 2011 | reverse complement strand
ACAGACAGACAGACAGACAGACAGACAGACAGACAGACAGACAGAGGTAAATCTGCCTGTTTTTTTGCTGTTCATTTATCGCCATAACAAAGGAAGCAGTTGTCCATTCCTGCCGGATGGATGACCGCTTCCTTTTTTGTATTTAAAACATTAAAGTGAAAAATAGGTGAGAAAACTGATGGATATTTCTATAGTACGAACAGAGAAAAAGTATGGTATCACATGGAGACAGAAAAATGCTTTACTGCATCGTTTGGAACCCGTGATCCATGTTGATCAATATAGTGGAATGAAAGGTTATATGGTGCGTTCGTTATATTTTGACAGTATTTATGACAATGATTATTTTGACAAAATCAGTGGATTAGAGTTGCGAAAGAAAATACGGCTGCGTATATACTCACCGGAGCAGACGGTCATAAGACTGGAGCTAAAGCAAAAACAAGGAAGTGCCCAAAAGAAAACCAGCCTTTCTATTACAAAAAAGCTGGCAGATGAAATGATATGCGGAAATTATACAGGTCTGGCAGAACTCAATTCCGGTTTGGCTCTAAACTTTTATCAGATACTGGAAACCGGTTTGTATCGTCCCAAATGTATCATTGAGTATCACAGAATTGCGTTTGCAGAAGGCAGTAATGATACCCGAATTACAATAGATTCAGAAATCGGAACAAGCCTTTTCTGTGACCTCTTTTTTGATAAAAACTTAAACTTGTTGCCAGTAAGAAAGGAGCCGGTATTAGAGATAAAATACAATGGCTTTCTATTAAGCAATATTAAACAGGTGTTAGACTTTGCAGATGCACCTGAACTTGCAATCAGCAAATACGCTATGTCCAGACAGCTTTTGGGAATGTAAAACAATATCGATAGATTGACGGAGGTACTAATTTTGAAAGAGTTTATTATGCAGTATTCGCAGGAAGTGATTCAGGAACTTACTGTACAGCAAATTGTTTTGAATATGGTCATTGCACTGGCTTTGGGACTGGTTATCTATTTGTCCTATCGGTTTTCTCATTCAGGAGCTGTGTATAGTGCAAGGTTTAATGTTTCCCTGCTCATGATGACGCTTGTTACAACTATGATCATGAATGTCATTGGCAACAATATTGCCTTATCTCTTGGCATGGTGGGTGCGCTTTCGATTGTGCGGTTTCGTACTGCCATCAAAGATGCACGAGATACAGCATATATTTTCTGGGGCATTGCGGTTGGTATCTGCTGTGGCGTTTCCTATTATGCGCTGGCGGCAATTGGTACAGGAATGATTTTTCTGGTCATGCTTATCATGGGCAGTGTAAAAACCAATAACAGATATTTATTGATTATTCATGCGGACTGCGAAGAAGCTGCAAAACTAATCGAAGAAACAATCCTCTTGGAATATAACGGCCAGGCGATGCTGCGCGTTGCAAACCGCTCCAAGGGGCAACTTGAGTACATTTATGAGCTGACAACAAAAACTCTCGATAAAAATCGAAAAAATGGCAAGAATACGATCGAACTTTTGAGTAGTATTGACGGCGTATATCGTGTCAATCTGGTGTGTCAAAATGAGGAGCTGAGTAGATAAATGAGGGGAAATGAACGACAGATTTCTCTTCTGCTGATTGTTCTGCTTTTGATAGGCGGTTGGGCTATGTCTGGTTTTCAGACGATCGGCTATCAGTTTCCGGAGGTTCCCGCAGCGGTTTCCAATCAAACAACAGACTTATCAGACAAACGCATTCTGGCAGACTCTGATTTTAATCCGGAGGAACAACTTGGGGTTACAGGCAGAACCAGCTATCGTGAAAAAGAGCTGCGGGTTGATCACACATTTACAAGCAACTTGCCATTGGTTGTCATTGATACAGGAAATCAGGAGCCGAAACGGGGCGTGGTATGGGATAGCGAGAAAAAATACTATGTGCCAACTGGAGAAGATCCCTATGCTTACGGCGAAATTTTTGTGATTGACCATTCTGATGGTCAGAATCGAGTTGATGACGATGCAGAAGTGCATTCACAATGTAAAGTGAAGCTGCGCGGAAATTCCTCGGGCAACTATGACAAAAAGCAGTATCTTGTAAAACTGATAGATGAGGCTGGGAAATCAGAAGAACAGAGCATTCTAGGGATGGGCAGCGACAGCGAATGGATTTTGAATATCTCTTTCATCGACAAATCGCTGCTTCGCAATTATCTGGCATATGCGGCGGCGGGTGCGGTCATGTCATACACACCGGATGTGCGCTTTTGTGAGGTTCTCTGGAAGGATGAAAATGGATATCGGTATGAGGGCGTGTATCTGATGATGGAAAGTGTGAGGGTGGGAAAGCATCGGGTAGACCTTCCGCAGTACTCGGAAAACAGCCCCATGACACCGGCGTTGCTGCGCAGAGATCGTTATAATGTGAATGGACTGATGCTGGAGAATCATGCCACAAAAAAAGGGCTTACATCGGGCTTTTTGGATGTTGAATATCCGGACAAAGAGGTCATCACCGAAAAGGGAATCCAAAATATTACCAGACAAATCGATTGCTTTGAACTGGCCCTGTATGCGGATGTCTGGGAAGAATTTGTAAAGTATAGAGACTATATCGATATGCAGTCTTTTGTAGATTATTTCATCTTGAATGAATTCTTTTTGAATTATGATGCAGGGTATAACTCTACATATATGTATATGGATTATAGCGGTAAACTGACGATGGGACCGGTATGGGACTTCGATCAGGCTATAGACAATAACGCAACCATTTCAGCTGATCTGCAAACAACAGCATTTCACTCCGCTCCGTGGTTTGATCGCATGCTTCAAGATCCCATTTTTACAACCGCTATTATGGAACGATATGCGGAGCTGAGAAAATCCATTTTATCGGATGAATCAATAGAAACTTTTGTTTATGAGACTATTGAATATCTGGGCGATGCGGTTGAAAGAGACTGGGCAAGATGGGGATATTACTATACAGAGGGAAACTATCTGAAGTCTGATTCTTATGATGGGAAAGACAGAAATACAGATACCCATCAGGAAGAAGTAGATAAAATTTTAAATGTTCTTTCTGAACACGGGGTATGGCTGGACGAGCATCTGGATAGCTTATATCAATTCAAAATGCTTTCTTTGGACGATGCAACAGCATATTCGCAAACTAATAAAAAAGATTATCGTTCCGCACTTGCCGTTGTTTTTATTGCCGTTTTTCTTATCTCTGTCAAGTTGGTACTGAAGTATGAAAGCGAGTAAACTGCAAAGGGGGACTTATGATGAACCGAAAAAAAATATGGTTCTGGCTTATGACAGTTACATCTGTGATATATATTCTATGGAGACTGTTCTTTACTCTGCCAATTAATGCCGGTATTGTAGCACTGATTGCCGGAATTGCGTTATTTTTATCAGAGTTTATCAGTATGTTGGAAGCAGTTATTCATTATATCTGCATGAGCAAAGACAAAACTCCAGAATTTCCGGTTATAGCTGAAGCAGATTATCCACATGTGGATGTATTGATTGCAACACACAGTGAAGAAGCTGATTTGTTGTTTAAAACGATAAATGGCTGTAAGCATATGGATTATCCAGACAAATCTAAAGTGCACATTTACCTGTGTGATGATAATAATCGACCGGAAATTGCAAAGCTGGCCCGTGATATGGGAGTTGGATATTTCGGACTATCGGATAATAAATTGGCCAAGGCGGGAAATCTCAATCATGCGCTTTCCAAGACAGATTCTCCGTTGATCGTGACCTTTGACGCGGATATGATTCCGAGAAGCAATTTTTTAATGGAAACGGTTCCTTACTTCTCTTTGCCGAAAATGATTTTTGATCATGGGGAATGGAGAAAGCGGACAGAAGAAGAAATCAATCCCGATTATAAAATTGGTTTTGTTCAGACGCCCCAGAGCTTTTATAATCCTGATTTGTTCCAGTTTAATTTTTTTGCAGAGAATAGTATCCCGAATGAACAGGATTACTTCTTTAAAGAAGTAAATGTAGGCAGAAACAGCAGCAATTCTGCAATTTATGCTGGTTCCAATACAGTGATATCCAGACAGGCACTGGAAGAAGTTGGCGGCATCCGCACGAAGACGATTACAGAAGACTTTGCTACAGGAATTGATATTCAGTCAAAAGGGTATACATGTTTTGCCGTTGATCAAGTTTTAGCTTCCGGTCTTGCACCGGATGATTTCCCCAATTTGCTGAAACAACGACAGCGGTGGGGACGTGGCTGTGTACAGACCATTCGAAGTTTTAAGTTTTTATTTGGAAAATTGCCATTTGCATCGAAATTAAGTTATCTTTCCTGTTTGCTTTATTGGTGGACATTTTTGCGCAGAATCGTCTATATCCTCTCCCCTATTCTCTTTACTGTATTTGGGGTATTGGTAGTCAAAACAGATATTTGGGGAATCTTACTAATTTGGCTGCCATCTTATTTGATTTATAACCATTCATTGCGTCTGGTGTCAGGGAAGGTACGAGATCAGAAATGGAGCAACATAGTAGATACAATATTGTGTCCGTACATGATATTGCCGATTTTAGCAGAGACCTTCGGAATTCGCATGAAAAAATTTTCCGTCACGAATAAGGAAAAAACAGTATCCCGAAGTGCAAAAATCATCTATGCCATTCCCCACATGATTTTACTGGCAGCATCCATGGTGGGAATTTACTTCAGCGTAGAACATATGCTGCTGTACAAAAATACACTGGGACTTGTCGTACTGTTCTGGCTGTGCATGAATACATACTTCTTGGCAATGGCGATCTTTTTCCTGCTTGGAAGAATTAATTACAGAAGTTCAGAGCGATTCCGCGCAGAGATCCCGATCACCTTTTCTGTTGGCACACGCAAAGTAAAGGGCATCACTTGTGATATCTCCGAAAATGGGTTGGCGTTTATAACAGATTTTCCGGAATTTCTTTATGGTATTGTGACTTTTGAATTGCAGGATGGGAAATGGGGAGCACAAGTACCTGGTGAGATAGTTCATGTAAGCAAGGTAGAAAATAAATGGAGATACAGTGTAAAGTTAGTTGGTCTATCATTTGAAGAAAAGCAAAACTACGATCAGATTGTATTTGACCGTGTGCCTACTTTGGCAACAGAAATTAAAACCAGTGCAATGAAGGATTTACTGGTATTTTTTAGAAGAAAAACATCATCTTCTGTATTATCAAAAAGAACATTGCCGAGAATCCCGCTGCATTGCACCCTGGAAACAGCGGACGGAAGGAGTGTTCACATCAGAGATTACAATTATCAGTATATGTCGATTGCAGGTAGTGTCCCGTTTTCGGAATTCTGTGTGCGAGTGGGGAATGCCACACTACAACTGAAAAAGACGAAGGGATCCATTGGTGGTAAGGATAATTTATTTGAGGTTGAAAACTGGAAAAGTATTTCGGTCTCCGATGAAGTTTATGAAGCTATATCAGAATTTCTCCGAAGCGAGCAAAATGAGAAAAGAGAACTGCAAAATGTATAAAAATGAGATCTAAAAGGATGTAAAAACGTAAATGACCGAATTGGAAAAACTTCTTAAGCAAACGGAACAGTTATGGAAACAATATGTGCTTGGCAATGACGTCGAGATCGTAGAAGGGATCCGAGAAATATTTTCTCCAGACTGCGTAATCATTGGTACCGGACGTCATGAGGTTTACATGAATCGGGATCAGTTTGTAGATGCTGTAGTCAGAGAAGTTAGAGAACATGATGACATTCACTTTCAATTTCGGGACTTTTGGTGTGAAGGAATGTATGTGACCCCGGAGGTTATTCAGGTATTTGGAGGACTGTATATCTGGTGGGAAAGCGAAGATCAACATGTTTACATCAACATGGCCAGTCGCTTTTCTATCCTCTATAAAAAAGTGGAGCAAGTCTGGAAAATCATACACCTTCACCAATCCACGCCAAACTCAGAGCAAGCTGACGGCGAATACTATCCGAAGTCATTGGCGGAGCAAGTTAGAGAATCTCAGGAAACGGTAGAAAAATTTCGTTTGATGGCAGAGCGAGACAGCTTAACGAACCTTATGAATTATGGTGCATTCCAAAAGTATTTTGCCAGCTATACGATCTGTTGCACATGGTTATTTGTGATGGACATTGACAAATTTAAGAGAATTAATGATACCTGCGGACATCTTGTTGGAAATACGGTGTTGAAAACTATGGCGTGTGTGTTGGAGGAAACCGTGCGATCTTCTGATCTCGTCTGCCGATTGGGCGGTGATGAGTTTGTTGTACTATGCAGCGGATTTCACTCAAAGGACGATGCTGACCGTTTTGTCAAACGGTTGGAAGAACGCCTGAAAGAAGCCATGGACGCTCAGCCTGGATGGTCTGGGATCTCGGTTGGAATGACACAGGTATTGATGAATGAATCACTAGAGGACGCCCTGGAAAGGGCTGATGAAGATCTGTATCGCCACAAGAGGCAAAAGAATAATTAACCCATGCTCTTTTTCAATAGATGGAACTTGGAGGTGCGGGGGATGATATACATATGAATGATAAGAACTATATTAAAATGTTTTGCCTATCTGTATTGGTAATTCTGCTCGGATTTTTTGTCAACTCGGTATTTTTTTTGCAAAAGATCAATTCAGCGGCTGAAGATTCTCTCTTGAACAGCAACCGATACCTTGTCTCCCGAATTTCAGTGGAGATCGCAGGGTGCAACAGGCAGTTGGGAGATTTTGCAGACTCACTCAGCCGAATGCCGGAATTCTTACTGACAGATGACCTGTTAAAGCAAAAATCAGAGGCGCTACAGTTCGACAGTATGGCAGTAGTCTCTCCCGAATCTGGCACGATGGCGGTGTATGGTCCACACGGAGAAACACTGGTGCAGATGCTGAGTGAAGACTATCAGACCATACTGGAAAGTGACTGTACCCTTTACGGGGAGGAACAAGCTGTTTTTGCCGTTCCTGTAATAAAAGATGGAAAACTGGCGCAGATTGTTGCTGGAGCGGAGTCCCAGTCGGTACTGTTTGCGGTAAATGAATCGGATCCATGTGAAGAAAAAACAGCAATTATCCTAAAGGATACCGAAACGGGCATCACGCTTCGGTTAAAACAAGACGATCGTGCCTCAATCGAAGAGCAGAGATTGTCCGAATTCCTGCATCTTGCAGAAAATAGAGGAGAAAGTTCAGTCATCCGGCAGGGACGGTTCATGATGTCTACAATTCCGGTCAATGGGACAAGCTGGGTCCAGATTATGATCCGAAACATGGATGACCATATCTCACAGATGTCGCTGCATATTAGTCTCTATCTGCTCCTTCTAGGTGCTTCACTTCTTTTGTTCTGTTTTAGTATTCGGCGGATGAAGCGGAACATGCATAGGAAGGAGAAAATGTTTTTAACCGACCCACTTACTGGTGGGTTGAACCGGGATGGCTTTTTAAAAATGGGCACTCATTATTTAGAGGCCAATCCGAGACGGGCCTATGCTGTCATATGCCTGAATATCTGTAATTTTCGGAAGATCAATAAAGTATGGGGCGAAGAAGAGGGGAACCGCACCCTGATATTTGTTTATCAGATGTGCCAACAGATCCTTCAAAGAGACGAGGTCATGTGCCGAAGTTCCATTGACAATTTTATTCTTCTGCTGAAGGAAGATCCTGCAAATGATATCCAAATTCGTATTCATCAGCTTATCGCCCAAATACGTTCCGATATCCACAAAAAGTATCACAACGAAAGTTTAGATTTTACGATAGGTTGTTATCAGATTGGTGATAAGTGCGATTTCCCGTCTGCAATTAGCTGTGCCTCCCTTGCGACCAAAGAAGCGAAGAAAAAAACCTGTGCAGCTTTTATGATCAGGCACTACAGCAGGAGCTTGCTCATGAGGCAGAGCTGGAAGTTTTATTCCGGGATTCCATTATAAATCGCGACTTTAAGGTGTTTCTACAACCCAAGGTGGGGGTGGAAGGCTCTTGTCAGGCAGAGGCGCTGGCTCGCTGGATTCATCCGGAAAAAGGGATGATTTATCCCTATGAATTTATTCCCATGCTGGAGCGCAGCGGAAAGATCATTCAGTTGGATCTTTATATTTTTGAGGAGACCTGCCGTCTGATTTCCAGCTGGCTGCAACAAGGTGAGACACCAACAAAGATTTCTGTCAATATGTCCAGATTTACACTTCTTAAATTTGGAACAGAAGTTTGGAAGGAATATAAGAAAATAAAAGATATCTATCAAATTCCAGACCATCTTATCGAGATTGAAGTGACAGAAACCACCTTGTTCAGCGGAAATCAGATAGAATATATTTCTCAGACCGTGAACAACCTCCACTCCTGCGGTTTGTATGTATCGCTGGATGACTTCGGGTTTGGATACTCGTCCCTTTCTCTTCTGAGAGTACTGGACGTTGATACCATTAAACTGGACCGCAGTTTCTTTATTGATGAAAACGAAAAATCCAGAGCCCTTGTTGCAGCGCTCATTCAGTTTGCTCATCAGTTTGAAATCTGTGTGGTGGCAGAAGGTGTGGAAGAACAACGACAGGCGGAAATTCTGTACCAAATCGGATGCGATCTGATTCAGGGATATGTGTACTCCCCTCCGCTTTCCGTCGAAGATTTTATAAAATGGAGGGATGCTCATGCAAAGCAGAAACATTAAGACACGCCTGACGCACCTGACATGGTTGGTCACATTTGCCCTAATGTTTTTACTGATACCTATCAACATATTCGCACAATTATATTTGCAGCACCAAGCACAGAGAAAAGCCGCAACTCAGATGTTTGGACAACTTACTCAGTTGATCGAAACAAACAAGACGGCATTGGAACGTGAGAAAGATCTTTTTGCGCAGCAATGCATCCGTTCAGCGGATGTTGTGGCTTATTTTTGGGAACACTACCCAATCGAGATAATAGATTTACAGCATACCCGAGACCTGGCAGACAAACTAGATTTGGACGAGATCCATTTCTTAACACCACAGGGAGAGATATACGCAGGAACACACCCGGAATACTATGGAATTACCTTCCACTCTGGAGAGCAAATGCAATTTTTCCTTCCCATGCTGTCAGACCGCTCCCTAAAGCTGTTTCAGGGGATTACCCCCAACACTGCGCTGGGGAAGGAAATGATCTATGCCGCTGTCTGGCTAAATGATGGCAGCGGAATTGTACAGGTCGGTATGGAACCGTGGCATCTGCTGGAACTGATGGATGAGCAAAGCCTTGAAAATGTTCTGCATATGATGCCCTTTGAACTCAGCGGACAAATGCACATCCTGGATATGAATACGTTGGAAATCATAGCCTCCACGGAAGATCATGTCATTGGGCTCAATCTGGAAGAAGAGGCGGGTGGGCTTGATCTGGTGAGAACGATGAAGGAAAACTCACACCTATCTTATCAAGGGCAACGATATTGCATTTATGCTCAGGAATATGGAGACTATCTCCTGATCCGTTCCTATCTGTCCACATATTCGCTATATGCTACATTGGAATCGACTCTGTTATTCTTTATTTGTGCTACTGTGACTGTTATATGTATTATTCAATGCTTGCGCTGGTTTCTGGATTGGAAGGTTGTCAGAAATCTCCGCCGATTCAACTATGCATTGGAACAAAATGAGGATGGCCGTTTGGAGGACATCGCCCTGAATACTGGAATTACAGAATTTGATGAGTTACAATTCCATCTTAACTGTATGATGGAAAACATCCGTACCAACTGGGATCGAATTTCCCATATCATCAGCAAGGGGAAGATTCCGATTGGGATTTTTGAGCAGGATATGACCTATAAAAAGTTCTTTGTCAACGACTATATGCTCCGTATGCTCAATATCCCGGTGGACCATACATACTCCGAAACAGAACTGCTGACATTGGTGCAGCAAAAACTGGATCAAGCAGTGTCAAAACCGGTACTGCCTGAAGAACTCATATATCTGTATGAAGATTGCGGCCTTTCCCGTTATCTTCGGATCGAAAAAGAAGAGACGGCACAAAGTCGGTTCTACTATGTAACAGATGTGTCCAGGATGTGGGATGAGATCGAGCAGATCCGTATCGAAAGCGAAATGGATCCTTTGGTCCGTCTCTACAATCGTCGGGGGTTTCAGGAGAGAATTTCAGAACTCTTTAAGTCACCCGACCAAATAGAATATGCCATGATGATTATGTTGGACGCTGATAACCTAAAGGTCATCAATGATACCTATGGTCATGTTGTTGGAGATGAGTATTTGGACAAAATTGCAGAATCTCTCAATACCACCGTGGGACATCAGGCCATCTGCGGCAGGTTGGGCGGAGATGAGTTTATCTGTTTTGTTTATGGAAGTTCATCGCATGAGGAACTGGAACATCGAATCGATAACCTCAAAGCACAACGCGGAAGGTCGTTTTATTCTGTACATCACCCGAATATGGCGTATACTGTGGAGTTTTCCGTTGGTATTTCCTTCTATCCACAGGAGAGCATGGATTTCCATGCGTTGATGCGTATCGCAGACCAAAAAATGTACGAAGAAAAGAAACAACGCAAACTTGATGGAGTGCTGCATACAGACAACATTGAACGAATGAGCCCGCAATAATTCAAAACACGAACCAGAGAACAGGAACGGAATTTCACCATTCCTGTTCATGTTTCTTTGAAGTCTTCCTATGCTCTGCATTCTGCTCCGACTTTTTCTGTAAATGCTCACGGACAGATAAGGTCCAATAAGTTTCGCAAATTGAAAAGGAGATAAGGAGAGACATGGTTTGCAGAACTCTGGTAGGATACAGCCGCAACACATCATTCTGAAAGGAGCCTGTAAACCATGTCCGAAAAGACTGTACAGCTTAACGAGGGGGAGATCACGATTCCATGTCGGCCGGAGAACGACATGATAGAGTATACCCAAGAACGTCCAGTTTTTTCAGCAGGTAGCATGTGACGGCCCCCAGCGGCAGGAGAGCTCGGTATAACTGACCAAAGGGTTTCCTGTACCATTACGAAAGTAAGCTGCCGGACCGACCTCTGATCCCTGCACCTGAGTGTCGTTGTAGACAGCGGATACCCACAGATTCAAAATGATGTCCATTTCAGATCAGCGGGCAGAGCTGACCAGTTCCAGAGCAATTGAGAATGGCAGGAAGAAAAACGGTATCCTTTTGGCATGGGGCATTGTGCTCCAGTGCGGAATTGTGGCGGGCCCAGTGGAGAATTTTATTTGACTCCATGGCCATGGCCCAGCAGCGTGTAGGAGATCAAGTGCTGATTCTGCAAGGTATCCAGCATGGACAGTGCCTGACGATGAAAGCGGGTGCGAAACCAGCAAGACAATTTCCTTGACGATGCAGACCCACTCGCCAGGTGAGACTGTATCACTGATCCCGCCAATACGGCGGTATGAGGTGCGGAAGTTTACATAGCTGCAAAGCACAGTAAAATGAAAAAGGCCGGAACCTCCGTTTATGCGGATGTTCTGGTCGTTGATCAGCCTGTGGATAAACTCACGATAAATTCGGCATCGTGGGTAATCTACCACCTGCTTAATTTGAAGCTCGTATTCTGGCATGACAGCTTCCTCTTTATTATTCATTAGAGGTAGAGCAATAAAATGTTTCGATAAAATCGTTGACTTGGACGGACTTGGAGGTTATTATATAATAATGTATACGTCTACGATGCAACGAACACGCCGTTCTTTGCGTAGAGATCATGGTAGATACAGCATCCTGGGATAACACAGCAGAATACTGCTATTCCTGTGTCAGCGATATGCCATAACAGACGCACGACAACCTTTGAGGAGAAAAGGACGGCACAAAAGGACACAAGATGAATGAAAAAATTTCACGAATCAAGTATTGTGCGAGTTTTGAATCCTTACAGAGCGGCATGGGGCAGGATGAAGGGAGCCGAATTTTGCTCCTCACTATGAAGCACGCGGACGTCCCTGCCAAGGCCAAGGCCCCCGCTGCCCAGGAGGAGAAGAAGGAGACGGCAATCGCCATTGTCAACCTGCCACCCGCAAGGTGATGGGCATCGCCTCGGAGGGAATGCTGATTTCCGCCGTACATGAGGAGGATGGCCATGAGGGCCTGAACCTGCTGATGGTGGATGACCGGATCCCTGCCGGCGCCAAGCTGTATTGAGTTTGGACAGGTCCGGAGACAGATTAGATTTGAACGCAATGGAACGGGAGATCTCCAAACATGAGCCCCTTGGACTGACGATTTGGAAAGGCATACCAATGGAAAATGTTCCCATTGGTATGCTTTTCTGCGCAGAAGTCGAAGGCGGGCGGATGGTCTGGGCCGACGCGGCAGTTGGGCTCCCACAGAAAACGTGCGACTGGAGCGGTTATAATGGAGCGGATCACCAGCCGGAAGAACCCACTTTTAATGAAAATCAGGAAGCTGTCCTCGGGCAGTGCCAGGGCCCGCCGGGAGGCTGGGGAGTACCTGGGGGACGGCGTCAAGCTGCTGGAGGAGGCGCTGCGCTGGGAGGCCCCGCTCACCACGGTCGTGGTGACCGAGGGAGTGCAGGTCCCGGAACTGCCCCAGGGCGTCCGGGCCATCCAGGTGCCCCAGGATGTGATGGAGACCATCTCCCCGATGAATACACCCCAGGGCGCGCTGTTTCTGGCCCGCCTGCCGGAGACCACTCTGCCGGAGCGGCTGGAGGGCCGCCGGTATCTGGTGCTGGACGGGGTGCAGGACCCGGGAAATGTGGGGACCATCTGGCGCACCGCCGACGCCCTCGGGGCGGACGGCCTTCTGCTGGTGAACGGCTGCGCCGATCCATACGGGCCTAAGACGGTGCGGGCCTCTATGGGCGCCTGCTTCCGGCTCCCTGTGTGGGAGGCCGGGCCGGAGGAGCTGTGCGCGCTGTTGGAGCGGTCCGGCCTGCCGCTGTACGCCACCGCTCTGCGGGCGGATACGGTCTCGCTGGAGCAGGCCGGTCTGGGCCGGTGCGCGGTGATCATCGGCAGCGAGGGCCGGGGTGTCTCCCAGAGCCTGCTGGACCGCAGCGGCCAGACCATCCGCATCCCCATGCGGAGCCGCTGTGAGTCCCTCAACGCGGCTGCGGCGGCCTCCGTCGTCCTATGGGAAATGGTCCGTCAGGGCGGGCTGGAGGAGTAAACAGACGGCGCGCCCGGGCTCTGGGAGCCGGATGCGCCGGAGCGTTCAGCGCTGGGGCCTGCCGCCCACCCCAGTCCGCCGGTAGACGGTCTGGATGAGCAGCATGGAGATCAGCAGGAAGAACAGGAACAGCCCATAGGCGGGGACATAGCTGCCGCCGAAGCGGTCGGCCAGCAGGCCGGGGACCGGCCCTGTGACCAGGGAGCCCAGCATATAGGCGGAGGACAGCCACTTGACCAGCCGGTCATAGTCCTCCGGTGCGCTCAGATCCCCCGCCCACACGGAGAGGGTGACCGAGGAGAGAGGCATCCCCAGCCCGGTGAGGGTGATGGCGGCGGCGGCCAGTGGGAGGCTCCGGGTGGGAGCCAGACAGCACAGGGCGAAGCCGGCCAGAAAGACGCCGAAGATCAGGCTGTTGGCCATCCGGCTGCCCAGGCGGTCGCTGAGCCATCCGTAGAGCACCTTGGCGGCGATGAGGACAAGCCCCAGATAGGACATGAGCAGGGCCGCCGTTCCGCTGGAGAAGCCGGCGGAGGTGTACAGCACTGTGAGATGGGAGAAGCCCGGTCCGCAGGGACCGCCGGTGAGAAAGGCGGACAGGAGCACCATCCCCAGGAGGGGGCGGCTCAGCCCCTCCCCCCGGCCTCCGGGTGCGGAGTCCCCGGCCCGCTGAAGCTCCGGGCAGTCAGTGGAGTCCCACACCAAAAGAAGCACCAGCAGGGTGAGCAGCACTCCGGCGGCCGCCTCCCAGAGAAAGGCGGCGGACAGCCCCAGGGCCTGGATGGCCCCGGTGATGAGGGGCGGGGCAAAGATGGTGGAGATCCCGCTGCCTGCGGCGGCCATCCCCAGGGCGAAGCCCCGGCCGGTGGGGAACCAGCGGGAGATGACCAGGGTGAGGGGGATCATCCCCCCGTAGCCATAGGCAAGGCCGGACAGGACCGCCCCGCCGCAGTAGGCGGAGAAGCCGCGGGCAAAGCCGAAGAGGAGATAGGAGCCCACAAAGCAGGCCATTCCCAGGACCATGGTGTTCCGTAGGCCCAGCCGGCGGCACAGCCGGTCCACGGTGAGCATGGACAGCAGGGCGAACAGGCTCCGGACCGTGGTGATCCAGGAGCCCTGGGCGTTGGTGAAGCCGTGGACGCGGAGCAGATAGGGCTGATAGACCGTAAAGGCGTTGACCCCCAGTCCCATCACTGTGAACAGGGCAAGCCCGCAGCCCAGGCAGACCACCCAGGCCCGGAGACCGGCGCTTCGGGACGGTGCGTGACTGGCAATTCTCACAGAGATCCCCCCATTTCGTGCCCTAAGCGTACCACAGAACAACGGCGGTTGTAAAGATATTCTATGAGAGGAGGGCGCCTCATGCTTCAGGACTGGATCTGGCTGACTACAAGGAAGGCACTGGGACCCAGGGGCGTGCTCCGGGTGCTGGAGTACTTCGGCACGCCGGAGCGGGCGTTTTACGCCGATTCGGAGCAGTACGATCAGATCCCGGAGCTGCCCGCCGCGGCCCGGGCGTCCCTCCGGGAGAAGAGGATGGACGAGGCAGACCGGATCCTGGGGGAGTGCGACCGGCTGGGACTGCGGGTGATGACCCTCCAGGACGGGGACTACCCCGGCCGCCTGCGGGAGATCGCAGCGCCGCCGGCGGGGCTGTACATTCGGGGCCGGGTGTTCCGCTTCGATGAGGAGGCGGCCATCGGCGTGGTGGGCAGCCGGGATCCCTCACCCTATGGGGAGCGGGTGGCCGCCCAGTTGGGCCTGGAGCTGGCCCGAGGCGGGGCCCTGCTGGTCTCCGGCATTGCCCAGGGGATCGACTCTACCGCCCTGAAGGGTGCGCTCAAGGGCGGCGGACCCGTGGTCTCTGTGCTGGCGGGCGGGGTGGACGTGCCCTACCCCAGCCAGAACCGCTTTCTGTATGAGGATGTGGCGGCGGCCGGAGCGCTCATCAGCGAGTACCCGCCCGGCACACGCCACAAGGCGGAGCACTTCCCAGTGCGCAACCGCCTCATCAGCGGGCTGTCCCTGGGGGTGGTGGCGGTGGAGTGCGCCCGGTTCAGCGGGACCATGAAGACCATCGAGCACGCCATGGACCAGGACCGGGATATTTTCGCGGTGCCGGGGAATATCGACGCCCCCAGGAGCGAGGGCCCCAACTGGCTCCTCCGGCAGGGGGCCCGCCCGGTGACCTGCACCCAGGACATCCTGGAGGAGTACTGGCTCCGCTTTCCTCAGAAGCTGGCACAGTCCGCCCCGCTGCCACCGGAGGCGGCCCAGCAGCGGCTGGAGCAGCTCCGGAGCCGGAAAGGCCCGGAGGAGACCGGGCCGGAGGAGGAGCGGGAGGAGGCTCCCGCTCCCGGAGGACGGGGCTCCAGACCTGGAGCGGGTCCCGCGGGGGGAGCAGCGCTCCCGCTTTACAGACGACCAGCTGACCCTGCTCCGGGCCATGGCGGGACGGAAGAAGACGAGTACCGCAGATGAGCTGGTGGAGGAGACCCAGATCCCGGCCCGCCGGGTGCTGTCCGCCCTCACCATGCTCCAGGTAGACGGAGCCGCCCGGGAGCACCCCGGGAAGCGGTTTTCCCCGCTGGTGGAGCTGGAGGAGTGAGAGGCAGGCGGAGTTCTGTCCCAGTATTATTTCTTTCACGCGGCAGCGCCGCGTTTCATATTTCTAATTCGGAGGTCATTGCAGAATGGCATCAAAAACTGATCTGGTGATCGTAGAGTCCCCGTCCAAGGCAAAGACCATCGGGAAGTACCTTGGTCCGGGCTATGAAGTGAAAGCGTCTATGGGCCACGTCCGGGACCTGCCCAAGAGCAAGATGAGCGTGGACATCGAGGGCGGGTTCATCCCCAACTATCAGCCCATCAAAGGGAAGGAGGATGTGATCAGCGACCTGAAAAAGGCGGCCAAAAAGAGCGACCGGGTCTATCTGGCCACCGACCCCGACCGGGAGGGAGAGGCCATTTCCTGGCATTTGAAGGAGCTGCTGGGCATCCCCGATGACAAGACCTATCGGGTGACTTTCAATGAGATCACCAAAAAGGTGGTCAACGAGTCCATCGCCAGCCCCCGGGCCATCGACCAGAACCTGGTGGACGCCCAGCAGGCCCGGCGCATCCTGGACCGGATCGTGGGCTATGAGCTCTCCCCCCTGCTGTGGAAGAAGATCCGGCGGGGGCTGTCCGCCGGCCGGGTGCAGTCGGTTGCCACCCGCCTGGTCGTGGAGCGGGAGGAGGAGATCCGCGCCTTCCAGCCCCAGGAGTACTGGTCCATCCAGGCCGATCTGGGCCGGGTGCGCCCCAATCTGGGCGGGTTCCAGGCCATGTTCCACGGTCGGGAGAAGAAGATGGAGCTGCACAGCGAGGCGGAGGCGGACGCTGTGATCCAGGCGGTGTCGGGCCAGCCTTTCACTGTCTCCAAGGTGAAGCGGCAGGACAAGCTGCGCAACCCCGCGCCCCCCTTCACCACCTCCACCCTCCAGCAGGAGGCCTCCCGCAAGCTGAATATGACCCCCGCCCGCACCATGTCCATCGCCCAGCAGCTCTATGAGGGCGTGGACATCACTGGAGAGGGAACGGTGGGTCTGATCACCTATATGCGTACCGACTCCCTCCGCCTGTCCGAGGAGGCCATTGCCGCGGCCAAGGGCTTTATCGAGCACCGCTACGGCCGGGAGTACTATCCTCCCCAGGCCCGCCACTACAAGTCCAAGGGCAACGCCCAGGACGCCCACGAGGCCATCCGGCCCTCCGATGTGAACCTGGTGCCGGAGGACATCAAGAAGGACCTGACCAGCGAGCAGTTCCGCCTCTATAAGCTGATCTGGAGCCGCTTCCTGGCCTGTCAGATGGCCAGCGCGGTGTATGACAGCGTCTCCATCGAGGCGCAGTCCGCCGGTTATACCTTCCGGGCCAGCCACTCGGAACTGAAGTTCTCCGGCTTTACCGCCGTCTATGAGGAGGGGCGGGACGACGAGGAGGAGGCTCCCCAGTCCCCTCTGCCCGATCTGCGGGAGGGGGAGCCCCTGGAGCTGAAGGAGACCCGGAAGGAGCAGCACTTCACCCAGCCCCCCGCCCGGTACTCCGAGGCCACCCTGATCCGGGCCCTGGAGGAGAAGGGGATCGGACGCCCCTCCACCTACGCCCCCACCATCTCCACCATCCTCAATCGGGAGTATGTGGTGAAGGAGGGCCGGGCCCTCCGTCCCACACCGCTGGGAGAGGTGGTCACCGGCCTGATGAAGGATAAGTTCCAGGACATCGTGGACCCCACCTTCACTGCCCAGATGGAGGAAGAGCTGGACAAGGTGGAGGAGGGCAGCGTGGACTGGAAACGGGTGCTGTCCGAGTTTTATGAGGACTTTGAGGCGGAGCTCCACAAGGCGGAGCAGGAGCTGGACGGGGAGCGCATCAAGGTGCCGGACGAGGTCTCGGAGGAGATCTGCCCCCAGTGCGGCCGGAATCTGGTCATCAAGTCCGGCCGGTTCGGCCGGTTCCTGGCCTGCCCCGGCTGGCCGGAGTGCGACTTCACCATGCCCCTGGTGGTGGAGATGCCCGGCAAGTGCCCCAAGTGCGGCGGCCGCCTGCTCAAGCGCACGGGGAAGAGCAAAAAGACCAATAAGCAGTACACCTATTACTGCTGTGAGCATCTCAACAGCAAGGACGAGGCCAGAAAGTGCGACTTTATGACCTGGGACGTGCCGGTGAAGGACAACTGCCCGGAGTGCGGCTGGACCATGTTCAAGAAGTCCGGACGGGGCTTCAAGAAGCCCTTCTGCATCCACGAGGGCTGCCCCAACTTCACCCCGGAGGAGAAGCGGGGCGGCTGGAAGAGAAAGACGGCGGATGTCGCCGGGGGGGCGGGCAGCGAGTCCGGGACCGCCCCGGAGGAGAAGCAGCCCGAGGCGAAAAAGACCGCCGCCAAAAAGACGGCAGCCTCCAAGACCGGCGCCAAAAAGACCAGCACCGCCAAAAAGGCCGCGTCCAAGACGGCGGCTGAGAAAACTGCGGCGAAAAAGACCACCGCCAAAAAGACAGCGGCCAAGAAAACCGCCGCTAAAAAGGCGGAAGGGGAGAGCCCGGACGGAGAGGCGTGAGCGTGGACCCGCCCTGCCCTACGCCAGGGCGGACCGGTACAGCTCCCGGCACAGGCTGAGGGAGGCTTGAAAGACGGCCTCCCGCTCCGCCCCGTGCTGGAGCGCCCGCTCCCGGAGGAGGTCATCCAGAATGATGCAGGCTTCCGGGGAGAGGGCGGCCCGCAGGGCGGCCTCCTTCTCGTCGGAGAAGCGGCGGCAGTCCGGATATTCCGGCATGAGGGCCAGAAAGGCTTCTGAGTGCTCCAGGACGTACTGATAGAGGACACTGGACAGACGGGTCATAGAACCACCCCAAACATGTATAATTTATACATGTTATAACACGAATAAATTATACATGTCAAGAGGTGAGCCGTAAATTGCTTGGAGATCGTTTGCGTGTGCTGAGAAAAGAACGCAAGGTGAGCCAAAAGGAGTTGGCCGAATATCTGGGGATCAGTATTCGGGGCTATCAATTCTATGAGAGCGAGGATAACGAGCCCAACATCAAAATGCTGATCGCTCTGGCCGATTTTTACGGCGTCACCATCGACTATCTGGTGGGGCGGACAGACGAGCGGTGACGCGCCGCGAAACACACAAGGAAAATCAGAATCAGGAGGGACCCATGGAACCTGTAATTGTGATCGGAGCGGGCCTGGCGGGCAGCGAGGCCGCCTGGCAGCTGGCCCGGCGGGGGATCCCCGTGACGCTTCGGGAGATGAAACCCCAAAAGATGACCCCGGCCCACCACAGCCCGTCCTTCGGCGAGCTGGTGTGCTCCAACTCCCTGCGCTCCGACCAGCTGGAGAACGCGGTGGGGCTGCTGAAGGAGGAACTGCGCCGCTGCGGCTCCCTCATCATGGCCTGCGCGGACGCCCACAGGGTGGAGGCGGGCGGCGCGCTGGCAGTGGACCGCCATGCCTTCTCCGAAGCCATTACGGAGAAGATCCGGAGCCACCCCAAGATCACTGTGGTGGAGGGGGAGGTCACAGACCTTCCGGCGGAGGGACAGGTCATCGTGGCCAGCGGGCCGCTGACCTCCGACCCACTGGCGGAGGCCATCGCCCGGCGCTATCCTCAGAACGGCTATCTGCACTTCTTTGACGCGGCGGCCCCGCTGGTCACCTTTGACAGCGTGGACATGGAGAGCGCCTGGTTTGCCTCCCGGTATGACCGGGGGACGCCGGACTACATCAACTGCCCCATGACGGAGGAGGAGTACCAGAGCTTCTGGGAGGCTCTGACCACCGCCCAGGAGGCGGAGGTCCATGGCTTTGAGGACGCCGGGGTCTTTGAGGGCTGTATGCCTGTGGAGGTGATGGCCCGCCGGGGGCGGGATACCCTGTGCTACGGACCGCTGAAGCCGGTGGGACTGAAGGACCCCAAGACCGGACGGGAGCCCTCTGCCGTGGTGCAGCTGCGCAAGGACAACGCCCAGGGGACCATTTACAACATCGTGGGCTTCCAGACCCACCTGAAATGGCCGGAGCAGAAGCGGGTGTTCTCCATGATCCCCGCCCTGCGGAATGCGGAGTATGTGCGCTATGGGGTGATGCACCGGAACACTTTCCTGGACTCCCCCCGGCTGCTGAACCGCTATTTCCGGGTGCGGACAGAGCCCCGCATCCGCTTTGCCGGGCAGGTCACCGGGGTGGAGGGCTATGTGGAGTCCACGGCCTCCGGCTGCCTGGCGGCCCTGGAGCTGGCCCGGGAGCTGGAGGGAAAGAGTCCCATCGATTTTCCCCGGGAGACCGCCATGGGGGCGCTGGCCCTTTACATCAGCGACCCAAGTGTGGTAAACTTTCAACCGATGAACGTGAATTTCGGCCTGATCCCCCCGCTGGGCTATCGGGTCAAAGGCAAGCGGAACAAAAATGCGGAACTGTCCAAGCGGGCCCTGGAGGCCCTGGGACAGCTGGATCTGGAGTGAGCGGGCGGCTCCGCTTGCCTTTGGGCGCGTAAGCGCCCCGCCGCCGTGCGGCGTCCAAGCGTCCGGCGGAGCCGGACCTTGCCGGAGGGCGGATTCACTCCGCCCGAGGATGTGGAAGAAACCGGGTCCCCGGAAGCGTGGAACACA
>OGFE01001116.1_pt1 | contig 20713 bp, 14 predicted proteins | sample 1570811 | NCBI WGS metagenome assembly OGFE01 (sample SAMEA2581967, study PRJEB24529) | metagenome | biome: Human gut stool | place: China | collected 2011 | reverse complement strand
GAACCTTTTAATTTATAATGCGCAATAAAATCTGTAGAATCATAAGGTTCAAACATGAAAACATCATCATATTTTTGTTTGAATTCTTTAATTTGATGAGCAGGCCAAGGTTGGCTAAGATCTTTCTCATAATTGTCTACAATAAGCTCCTGTTCTTGATCTGCTTCTTGCATAAGTTGCCATTGACTTACGAAACCAGCTCCCGAGAAAATATTATTTATCTCTTCTTCTGACATATCATTCATCTCCCAAAGCATCGCATTAAATACGGAATCATTCTTGAACTGAATACATTTATCTCCCGCATAATCTACAATTTGGAAATCTGCTTCACCAACAAAAGCCTTCGTTTGTAATCCTGTCGTTTCAGCAACCTTAATCAACTCCGCATCATTACTACATGACATCATTAATAAAGTACATGCAGATGCTAAAAGCACTGTCTTTTTGTCCATACATCTAAAATTTAAATTATTTATAAATTAAAAAGACCTTCTGCGTAGTTTTCTGAATCTGATATATAAAGTCCATAAGATCCAGAAGTACATTCATCTAATGAGATAATACTAGAAGAAACATCTTGTGTATCCACTATCTCCTCATAAACGATATTTCCATTCGCATCCGCAACAGATACTCGTACCTCTCCTACATATTCCAAAAACTCCAAGGATAAAACTTTTGAGGTTTCATCTATGTCTGCTTTTATAGGTACATCCAAATTTACAGATCGCTGTTTTTTCTTAAGATGACCATGTAAAGGCACATGACCTGCAAAAGATGGAATACAAATTGAAAAAATAAACAACACTGCTAGTAGCCATTTTACATTTTTCATAATCTCTCTTTTTTGTTATGTTTCGGTTGCAAATCTAGAGATTATATATGATCTAAAGGGGTTAAATTATGTAATCCACATAGACAAAGAAAAAAACGTAAACACTTGACAATCAAATCCTATAAAAACAAATACATAGACAAACAATCGTAGAGCCCCTTAAATGAAGGTTTATTACATACTAAATATTAACAAGAGATTCATACAATCCTTGTTTACCTTCCCAATTTAATTTCTTTCGTACTCGCAAACGTGTACGATCGACGGAAGTAGGAATAATATTTAAAAGGATAGATATAGCTGTTGAATCAAGTTTAAATAATGTAAGGAAACAAAGATGCATCTCCGATGGTGACAAGCCTGCATCCTTCAGTACCTTTATAACACTAGGGTAAACTTCCATCATCAAAACTTCAATATCAATCCACATTTTTTCGGAAACGGGTGCTTCAGAATGATTAGGCTGCACAGTTTGAGATATTTTCTTTATTTTTTTAGCTAAATTACTATTGAGAATTTTAGATTCTCTTAATTCGAATAATCGAGATCTCAAGCTATCTACCTCTTTCTTTACATTTTCATATTCCACTTGCATTTTCACCGAAGAATGCTGAGTATTTTGCAATTGGATTAGTTCATCACTCTTTCTCCGAAGTTCTGCATATAATTGATATATGCTTTGATTCAAAGTATTAATTTTTTCTTGTTGTTTTAAAAGTGAACGATTCTTTCTTTCTATCGTAGCTAAATAGACAATAATGAGTAAAGCACATAAAAATAACAATATCAATATAAAAGTATAATTCCTTTGCCCCTTTAATAGTAATCTTATATTTTCATTATGCAATTTCAAATGTTCATATTTTTGTTCTGTATCATATATATCGACAGATTTACTTATATTCATAAGGGAATCCTCTGCTGCTACATATTCTTCATAAAAAGACAAAGCTCTTTTATAATCATCTCTTTCTTTATTTATTTTATAATAATGATAAGCAATAGTAGCCGGTACAAAATCATTATCTATGGATACACTATTAGCCTTTTGAAGATAATTTTCCGCTTGTTCTAAATTTCCACGCTTTTGCTCAAGATCTGATAAGGTCAAATAATCCGAAGCAGTATCACTCGAATCCTCTTTTATGCTCTTCAATAAATATTTTTCAGCTAAATCATATTTTTCCAAAACATTAAATATATTACCTAGACCATTGTATACATAATTTCTAACCTCATCTACTCTCAAGGAATCTATTATCACTTCTGCTCGCTTCAATATAGTTAAAGCTAAATAATTAGAATCAACATCCATATAACTCCTTCCCTCATTCACAAACGAACGCACATAGCTTTTCATATTACCGGCCAATCGAAAATACCGTCCGCTCTCCTTATATTTTTTTGCAGCTAACACATAACGATCATCCAGTTCATACAAATCCCCCATATAACTACAAATATACCCGGCACGATTATAGTTCTTAATCGCCAACGCAACCTCCAGCGCATCGGAGTAAGCCCTCATTGCCTTCTCGTACTCCTTATCCTCCACATACGAACGCCCCAGATAAAGGCCGATCTCAGCCTCCTCTTCCCGCATCTTTTTCTTTTGATAGTATTTCAAGGCGATCTCAAGCTGGTTCGTATAAGGCATCTCGTCCTCTATTTTATCGGCGGCACGTGCGTATAACATACACCAACGGGCTATCAGACGGGGACTCATCTCTTCTGGGAGCGGAATGGAATCCAATGTAGTGATTACACTATCCGGATAAGCATCAAACAGGCGTTCCGCCTGATTGATCAAACGGATTTCCTCAGATTCATTTTGGCATCCTACCACAAGGAAAGTCAAGGAAGTTAATAGTATATATATAAATGACTTCATCCTTTATTATAGATAAGCAAAATTAAATATTTTTAATTCATAAACAAACGATAGAACAACAAAATAACAAATACAAGAAGAAAAAAAACACAATAAGTCCATGCAAAGGTATCAAGTTATATATACATGAATATCAGTGATATAAAAACATCATCATGTTTTCCGGAAAACACGTACATGTTTTTCCGAAAAGTCGTACGTGTTTTTCATAAATCACGTACGTGTTTTTCCCGGAAATCTTATAAGGAAAATAAAAACACATAAAAAATAGACAATAAGCCGGATCAGCAATAATTCATTGTACAACTTACAAATACAACCAATCATAAATATCCAACTAGCTTATTGCTTATCTCAATTATTTTACAAACCTTTGCGACCATAATATTAAACTAAAATCTTTACTATGGAATTACAAACGATACAAAACAAGATTCACGAGATCAGAGGTATGAAAGTCATGCTGGATTTTGATCTGGCGGAAATGTATGGAACGGAAACTGCCCAATTGAAACGTGCGGTCAGACGTAATATAGAACGCTTTGAAGGAGATGATTTCATGTTTGAGTTAACCAAGGAGGAACTTTCAAGATGCCAATTTGGTATCTTGAATAAAGGAAGAGGTAGTAATTTCAAATATAAGCCTTTTGCTTTCACGGAATTAGGGGTGGCTATGCTTAGTAGTGTGCTAAATTCTAAAACTGCCATAGAAATCAACAGAAACATTATGAGAGCCTTTGTCGCTATCCGGAATTATACCTTACAAACTATCACTAGTTCCATCGAAATTAAAGAACTACAAGAACGTATCAAATCTCTTGAAATGGCTAATGAGGAAACCCTTTGCGCTATCAATGATCTCAGTGAAGACACCCAAAAGTCTTTGGATGATATTTACATAGCTCTTTCCGAACTGGCTACAAAGAAAAAGAACAATGCTAAAAAGCCTAAAATTGGTTATATCAAATAAAGTAAACTAATAAGTTCTTATACTATGGAATTACAAGCGATACAAAACAAGATTCACGAGATCAGAGGTATGAAAGTCATGCTGGATTTTGATCTGGCGGAAATGTATGGAACGGAAACCGCCCAATTGAAACGTGCGGTCAGACGAAACATAGAACGCTTTCCTGATGATTTTATGTTCACATTAACAATTCAAGAATTTAACAACTTGAAAAACAATATGGTATGCCAAATTGGCATCTCAAAGAAAGGAGGTAACCAATATGCTCCATTCGCTTTCACGGAGCAAGGTATAGCAATGCTTTCTTCTGTACTCAGATCCGATACAGCCATTAAAGTCAATATCTCTATCATGCGTGCTTTCGTCGGCATACGACAAATAATAAGTTCTTCCTCCCCTTTGCTTGAACTCCAACAAGAAGTAAAGGAACTCAAAGCGTATATCGAAGAAGCATTTGCCGATTACAACGACATCAACGAAGATACCCGTACGCAACTTGAGCTAATCAATCTGTCACTCGCTGAGTTACAAGCGAAAAGAACCGAGAATCAATCTCGCCCCCGGATTGGTTACGTGAAATAAACAGTTCATGTAAATAACTCATATAAAATAAATAAATTCACTAACTTTGTGGCCTTAAATAGAAAACGATACAAAAACGATAAACGATCATGGAGTACAATTTCAGAGAGATTGAGAAGAAGTGGCACGACTACTGGATTGCCGAAAAGGTTTATAAAGTCGAAAAGGACACGAATAAGCCTAAATACTATGTATTGGACATGTTCCCCTATCCTTCCGGTGCGGGATTGCACGTTGGCCACCCGCTCGGTTATATAGCTTCTGATATTTATTCGCGTTTCAAACGTTTGCAAGGTTTTAACGTATTGCACCCGATGGGTTACGACGCTTACGGATTGCCCGCGGAGCAATACGCCATCCAGACCGGCCAACATCCGGAGATCACGACAAAGAATAATATAGCCCGTTATCGGGAGCAATTGGAAAAGATCGGTTTCTGCTACGATTGGAGCCGTGAGATCCGTACCTGTGATCCCGAATATTACAAATGGACGCAATGGGCCTTCATCCGGATGTTCAACAGCTACTACTGCAACGACGAGAAGCAAGCCCGCCCGATCAGCGAGTTGATACAGGCTTTCGAGACCAGTGGTACGGAAGGTCTGAACGTAGCTTGCGGAGAGGAACTTAGTTTCACCGCCGAGGAATGGAAAGCCAAGAGCGATAAAGAAAAACAAGAGATATTACTCAACTACCGGATCGCTTATCGTGGAGAGACCATGGTAAACTGGTGTGCCGCCTTGGGTACCGTATTAGCGAATGATGAGGTCGTGAACGGTGTTTCCGAGCGTGGAGGCTATCCGGTGGAACAAAAGATCATGCGCCAATGGTGCTTACGTGTATCCGCTTACGCGCAACGCCTGTTGGACGGATTGGATACGATCGACTGGACGGATTCCTTGAAAGAGACCCAAAAGAACTGGATCGGACGCAGCGAAGGTGCCGAGGTTCGCTTCAAGGTAAAAGACAGCGACAGGGAATTCACGATCTTTACGACCCGTGCCGATACGATGTTTGGTGTTACCTTCATGGTATTAGCTCCGGAAAGCGAATTGGTTCAACAATTAACTACGGCAGACCAAAAAGCGGAAGTAGACGCTTACCTAGATCGTACCAAGAAACGTACCGAGCGCGAGCGCATCGCCGACCGTCAGGTAACCGGTGTATTCAGTGGTTCCTACGCTATTAACCCGTTTACGGGCGAGGCGGTTCCCATCTGGATCAGCGACTATGTATTGGCCGGCTATGGTACGGGAGCGATCATGGCGGTTCCGGCGCACGATAGCCGCGACTACGCTTTCGCGAAGCATTTCGGACTGGAAATCCGTCCGTTGGTAGAAGGTTGCGACGTAAGCGAGGAAAGTTTCGATGCCAAGGAAGGTATCGTATGCAATTCTCCGAGAGCCGGCGTTACTCCTTATTGCGATCTTTCCTTGAACGGACTGACGATCAAGGAAGCGATAGCCGCTACCAAGAAATACGTAAAAGATCACGATCTGGGACGTGTGAAGATAAACTACCGCTTGCGCGACGCTATCTTCAGCCGCCAGCGTTATTGGGGCGAACCGTTCCCGGTATATTACGACGCCGATGGCATGCCTCAGATGTTGCCGGAAGAATGTCTGCCCCTGTTGCTGCCGGAAGTAGATAAATTCTTGCCTACCGAGACGGGCGAGCCTCCATTAGGACACGCCGTTAAATGGGCTTGGGACACGGTAAACCAAAAAGTCACCGAGGTATCGAAGATCGATAACCAGACGATCTTCCCGCTGGAGCTTTGTACGATGCCGGGCTTCGCCGGTTCTTCCGCTTATTATTTGCGCTATATGGACCCACGTAATGATAAAGCCTTGGTAGCTAAAGACGTGGATGAATATTGGAGAAACGTGGATTTATATATCGGTGGTACGGAACACGCTACCGGCCACTTGATCTACAGCCGTTTCTGGAATAAGTTCTTGTTCGACTTGGGTATCGTTTGCGAGGAAGAGCCGTTCAAGAAATTGATCAACCAAGGTATGATCCAAGGACGCTCGAACTTCGTGTACCGCATCAACGGAACCAATAAATTCGTTTCCTTGAACTTGAAAGACCAATACGAGGTCACCCCTATCCATGTAGACGTAAATATCGTATCTAACGATCTGTTGGATATAGAGGCTTTCAAGAACTGGCGTCCGGAATACAACGACGCGGAGTTCGTATTGGAAGATGGTAAATATATCTGCGGATGGGCGGTCGAGAAGATGTCCAAATCCATGTTCAACGTAGTGAACCCGGATATGATCGTTGAGAAATATGGTGCCGATACCCTACGTTTGTACGAGATGTTCCTAGGCCCGCTGGAGCAATCCAAGCCTTGGGATACGAACGGTATCGACGGCGTACACCGTTTCTTAAAGAAGCTTTGGGGCTTGTTCTTCGGCAATACGGATACCCTGCAAGTTACCGATGTCGAGCCTACGGCCGACGAATTGAAATCCTTGCATAAGCTGATCAAGAAAGTAACGTTCGACATCGAGCATTTCTCATACAACACGTCCATTAGCGCCTTCATGATTTGCGTGAACGAGTTAACGAGCTTAAAATGCAGCAAGCGCGCCATCTTGGAGCCGCTGATCACCTTATTGGCTCCGTTCGCTCCCCACATCACGGAAGAGCTATGGCATCAATTAGGACATGATACGACCATCTGCGATGCCCAGTGGCCGGAACATAACGAAGAGTATCTGGTAGAAAAATCAGTTACCTACGTCATCTCATTCAATGGTAAAGCCCGTTTCAACCTCGAACTTCCGGCAGATATCTCCCGTGAAGACGCTGAGAAGGCGGCCTTGAGCCATGAGAACTCAGCGAAGTGGATGGAAGGCAAGGCCGTTAAGAAGGTTATTGTCGTTCCCGGCAAAATCGTTAATATCGTAGTGGGATGAACTTAAAACTCACAAAAATCTATTTTTCCGTACAGGATTATCTAATGATCCTGTTCGGAACTCTATTATACGGATTCGGATTCAACGCCTTTATCCTTTCCAACGAGATCGTGACAGGTGGGGTAAGTGGTATCTGCGCGTTGATCTTCTTTGCCTCCAATGGATTGATCCCGGTATCCGTATCTTATTTTGTCATCAACGTAGCCTTGTTGGTGGTAGCCTTAAAGATCCTTGGTCTAAAATTCTTGATAAAAACTATTTTCGGAGTTTTCTCACTCTCGGCTTCTCTCTCTCTCTTCGAGTGGCTGCTGAAAGGACAACCTATACTGCACGACCAGCCGTTTATGGCTATCATAATCGGAGCGTTTATGTGTGGTGCCGGACTAGGATTGGTATTCTCGGCCAACGGTAGTACCGGAGGTACGGATATTATCGGTGCGGTAATCAATAAATATAAGAATATATCGATCGGACGTATCCTTCTGTTTTGCGATTTCTTCATCATCAGTTCCTCTTTCTTCCTGTTCCATAACGTGGACAAGATCGTTTTCGGTTTCGTGGAGATGGTCATAAGCAATTACGTTCTCGACATGGTATTGAACGGTAACCGCCAATCCGTACAATTCCTCATCTTCTCCCAGAAGTACGACGAGATAGCGGATCGCATCATCCATGACTTAGGCCGTGGCTGCACGATACTGGACGGCGAGGGCGGTTATTCCCGCAAACCCGTCAAGGTAGTCGTACTACTCGCCAAGAAATCCGAATCCGTCTCCATCTTCCGGATCGTGAAACGGATAGACCACCAAGCGTTCATCTCCCAAAGCATTGTCCGAGGGGTATATGGTGAGGGGTTCGATCAGATAAAGACTTAAAAAAGAATATACAAACAATTTAAAGCATTTCCATACGTTATATATCTACCGTATAGAAATGCTTTCTTATTTAATAGATTACGAAATATGAAACTTGTATTCGCGACAAATAATCAACACAAACTGGACGAGGTCCGCAAGATAACCGCCGGATACGCGGAAATCATAAGTTTATCCGATATCGATTGCCATGACGATATCCCCGAGACGGCAGATACCTTAGAGGGAAATGCTTTGCTAAAAGCCCGCTATATCAAAGAGAAATTCGGATATGATTGTTTCGCTGACGACACGGGATTAGAAGTCGAGGTATTAAATAATGCTCCGGGAGTCTATTCGGCTCGTTACGCAGGAACGGAGCACGACTCGGAAGCTAATATGAACAAGCTGTTGTCTGAAATGAATCATAAAGAAAACAGAAAAGCACGTTTCCGCACGGTCATAGCTCTAGTCCTTGACGGAAAAGAATATACCTTCGACGGTATCGTGAATGGCTCTATCACTACCGAAAAACGCGGAGATAGCGGATTTGGATACGATCCTATATTCATGCCTGATACCTATACACAAACTTTCGCCGAGATGGGTAACGATACAAAAAACCAGATCAGCCATCGTGCGAAAGCCGTCATGAAGTTAACATCATTTTTATCTGATTACAATTGTTAATATGAGACATATACTTACTATCATTCTATTTTCATTCTTTTCATTCACTGTATTAGCCGCTAATTTTAATACAACCGGATGGAAAACGTATCTTTCTTACAATAACACAAACAGCGTAGAGGAATCGAACGACCAAGTATTTGTGGTAGCGGAAGGATCTCTTTATACGTATGGAAAAGATGATAATAGTATTAAGCAATATTATAAAGGAAACGGATTAAATGATAATACGATTTCTTTGATCCGCTATAATAAACAAACAAAATCACTCCTTATTATCTATGATAATTCAAATATAGATATACTTGAGGGAGGAGTGGCGACAAATCTACCTTATCTGTCGACCAGTACGTCCATAAGAGACAAACAAATCAATTCAGTATTAGTAAACGATGAATATGCCTATTTATCGACAGCATTTGGTATCGTCGTGGTCAATATGGCCAAAAAGGAAATAAAGGATACCTACAAGCTTTCCTTAAATATAACATCGTGTGCCATACAGAATGGCAATATATATGCCTCTACAACCAATAAAGCAGAAGTATCTTCGGGGATTATATACGCCTCATTAAAAGAAAACCTACTAGATAAGGCAAACTGGAAGCCTTATGGATTATCAAACCTTTCCGATAGTCATACGATCTCAGCTATCGCTTCATTCAAGAATACTTTGTTCTACTTGGTCAGTCAGCAAGGTATCTTCTATGAAAACAATGGAGAGCTTTCCCGAATAATAAATAGCTCAACCCTAAAATACATGAAAGTAATAGGCGAAAAATTAGCATGTATAGATAACTCAAGGGTTTTCATCGTATCCGATACGCAAAAGTTTGACCAAATAAACTTAAGTATCAATGATATCAGTACCTATCAAACAGACAAATATTGGATAGCGGAAGGAAGCAAAGGGCTACGTTCTATCCAACGGAAAGGATCAAATAGTTTTGAGGCTCTTAATGAACCTATCATTTTAGACGGACCTTACAGCAATAGCGCATTCGATATTGTTTGTAAAAATGATAAAGTATATATGATCATAGGAGGTAAAGACCTCCTAAATGGTAAACGCTTCGACAAAGGAGGTTATATTCTTACATACGATTATGATAAATGGTCTTTTATCGATCCTAAAGAAGCCCAAAAGAAACTCAATTTACCAAGAAATCCACGAGACTATACAAGTATAGCCGTAACGACCGATGATTCTAATGATGAGATCGTATACGCCTCTTCCATGGGTGATGGCGTTATCCAATATAAGAATGGAACTCCCGTCCAGTCATACAATGAAAAGAATGCCTTTAAAGAAACCGCAGGAGGCTATGGGTCCGGTTATTGTTATATAGATGGACTGGCCTTTGATAAAAATGGAAATTTGTGGATGACAAGCTCAGAGGTTAACCATGCGGTACTTGTTCTTGACAAAGCAGGAGCATGGCATCGTTTGGATATCGAGCAACTTAGAGGAGTTTATACAATAAACGATATACTTATAACCTCCACGAACGACAAATGGATTTATGTGCCTCGTAACACCCCTAAACTTGTAATGATACCGAATAGCGAGTCTTTAGACGAAGTTTCCTCGTATGAGTTTACTACACTTATTGATACCGACGGAAAAGAATTGACTCCTAGTAATTATACATGCGTAGCCGAGGATAAGGATGGATATATCTGGGTTGGTACGAATCGGGGGGCCGTATATTTCACTAAACCTAGGATCTCTTCCGCTGAGGATAAAGCCGCTACACGTTGTACAAGGGTAAAATATACCAATGAGGAAACTGGCAATCTCGCTTATTTCTTAGATAACGTTGTCGTCACGACCCTAAAAGTAGACGCAGGTAATCGAAAATGGATTGGAACCAAAGGAAATGGCGTCTATGTTCTAGATAATGATAATGAGACAATCGTTTATCAATTTAATACGACCAATAGCCCGCTCCTTTCCGATAACATATACGATATAGAGATAAACGATAAGACCGGTGAAGTTTTTATCGGTACCGATAAAGGACTAAATTCCTATCAAGGAGAAGCTTCGGAAGGTAAATCTGATTACTCGGAGATCTACGCATATCCTAATCCGGTACGTCCCGAACATATGGATAAAGTAACGATTGTAGGATTAATGGATAATTCGAATGTAAAAATCACGGATTTAAACGGAAATATTATTTATCAAACTAAATCCTTGGGGGGGCAAGCTATCTGGAATTGCCGGAACGCAAACGGATCACGTGTAGCGACAGGCGTATATCTTGTACTAGCTTCCACGGAGGAAGCCTCAGAGAGCGTCGTAACAAAAATCATTGTAGTCAAATAGAACAATGAATCAATCAGAGAAAGTTTTACTCAACTCCAGATTAATAAATCAAGTAAAAGAAGCGAATAATTTTGATTTTATTCGCTTCTTTCTTGCGTATTCTGTCATGTTCAACCATTTCAGCACACTGACAGAGACAGATCCTTTTTGGTTTGTTAGCGGAGGATTTCGAGTGAAAGGTTTCTTTATTATTAGTGGATTTCTTGTTATGTTTAGCTTCTTACGTACGCCTAATACCCGGATTTTTTTCCGTAAACGTATTCAACGTATTATGCCCGCCTACAGCTTGACTATTTTATTATGTGCCTTAATCGGATTATTCCTTACCTCTTTATCCTGCAGGGAATACCTCACCTCTTCTAGCTTATATACCTATCTTATCTGTAATTTACTTACATTTAACTTTTTATCGCCGGATTTACCCGGTGTATTCGATACCAATCCTTTACAAGCGATGAATGGGTCTTTATGGACTATCAAGGTTGAATTCATGCTATATATCACCATACCCATTATCTATTGGTTACTGAAAAGATATAACAAATTAGTATGCCTACTTCTTATTTATATCTTATCTTTCATCTACTCGACAACGTGTAATTATTTAGATGATATGACACACAACCCTATTTATGAATTCATGAAAAGACAATTCCCCGGACAAATGATGTACTTTTGTTCTGGTATTATCATACTTGCCTATTTCCCTATTTTTCGAAAATATATGAGATATTTGTTCCCTGTCAGCCTATTTCTTTTATTGGGTAGAGAGTATCTGCTGCTGAGTATTTTCGAGCCTATCGCTCTGGCCTCTATCATTATCACGGTAGCTTATGGATTCAAGTGGTTACATGTATTCAATCGGATGGGAAATTTCTCGTATGGTATTTTCTTGATTCATTTCCCGATCATCCAAATATTCATTCATTACGGACTTGATCGGTATAGCTTTATATTGACATTGGCTCTTACCACTATCCTTAGCACCGGATTGGGTATGTTATCCTGGAAATACATAGAGAAACCTTGTTTATATCATCCTAAAAAGAAAAACCAGATGAACGCAATGATCGGATGATCTGATCTGTTATCTTCTCCGCTCCTTTCGCAGCGATTAATGCCAAGAACCAAATTCCACCATCCGTAAAAGAGGGAAACAACTACGACTGCAGAATTTATTTGCAATCGTAGTTGTTTCCCGAAGACAAACCAATATAGTAAAGATACAATATCAATGCTTTATACCCTCAAACATCTCCGAGCGATCTTCTTTCGCTTGGGTGGATTTGGCCTTGAAACTATTAAATGTCCAACTCAACGTCAACGTGATTTGTGGATATTTGGGTTTGATACGTGTCAGGGAGCGTAAATCCGCTGTTTGGATATCGCTGATATATTTGGCAGAACGGAAAATATCCCGGAAAGCTAAGGTAGCGGTTAGTTTTCGGTTACATAGTTGCTGGCGAACGGCTACGTTCGCATACCAATAAGCGTCCGTACGGCCCTGCGTCGTTACGGAAGGGCCTACAAAACTACCATCCAATTGGATACGGGTGTATTTCCCCAGATTAAACAGGTTATTCCATAGGATATCGTAATTGGTGCTTGAGGTCGTATTTCCACCGGCGGCCTGTTCGTTCTTCACCTTATAGTGATAAACGTTTCCGTTGACCGTGGTATTCCACCAACGTACCGGATGCAGGCTGACGCTTAGCTCGATACCTGTTGAATAATCATGTCCTACGTTTGACATCGAGTCTAAGGTTACACCGGCTGAATAAGGTACGCGCAACCGCTCGATCTTATCTTTCCGATACCGATGAAAGGCGGTAGCGGATACCGTATTTTCCCCGAAATTCTTCCGGTAGTTCAATTCAAAGGAGTTGATGTACTCCGGACGTATATCCGGATTACCGATCTCGGCCGTATAAAAGTCGCGATACGTAATATAAGGCTCCATATAGAAAAGCTGCGGACGTGTGGTACGACGGGAATAGGAAGCCAACAAGCGATGCTCATTCGGGAACGTATAGCCCAAATGCACCGATGGGAAAAACTCAAAACGATTCTTCGTACGATCCGCTCCCTCCACGGAACTTCGCAAGACCGTATGCGTATGCTCTCCCCGAACGCCGGCTTGCGCCTCTAAATTCTTCCACGTATGGGAAAGAATCGTATAGATAGAATTCACCCCTTCTTGAAAATAAAACGTGTTGTAGATATCGTCACGCCAAAAGAACGTTTGTCCCTTGGGGTCCCACCATTCCATATTGTAATCGCCGTCTTCCAAATAAGAATAATATTGGTAACCCGCCTCTAGCTTACCTCCTTTCCCGAAAGGCAAGGCGTAATCCAGATTGATACGCATCGTTTCCCGGTGCTCGGCCTCATAAGCACGGTGCCCTTGTTGGCGTTGCCCTTCCAAAGACATCAAGTCATTAAAGAAATATTCCAACGCATGACCGCCATATTTGTAATAGGCACTACCGGAAAGCTCGTGTCCCTTATCGTTGAACTTATGCTGTACCGCCAGACTTCCCAAACCTATATTCTCATCATTATCATAATCATCTATGCTTCGATAATCTTCCGTCACCGGAGAGCCGCCCGCTACCGAACGGGTTTCCTTATAGTTCATCTCTCCCTTACGCTTATTTCCGCCATAGCCGCCCTCCAGATCCAACGCGATGGTTGTCTTGGGAAGATTCAGGCTCCAACCGCCTTTCATCGTATAATGATAGCTGTTTCCCGTACGAGGCCCGACGGAATGCGAGGTAGTGGTCTGATCGCCCACCACCGTCATCTTCTCTTGGTCGAAATCACTCTTGCGCAACCGGTCTGTCCACTGTCCGCCGATGTACCAACGGGAACGCTGATGTTGCTGTGCCAACAAGAAATCGACATGGCGGGAAAGCCACGTACTTCCCGAGAGATTCACCATCCCACTCAATCCCCGCTGGGAATGCTTCTTCGTGATAATATTAATGATACCTACGTCGCCTTCCGTATCATGCTTGGCGGAAGGTGTCGTGATAATCTCTATATTCTCTATATGCCCGGCCGGGACTTGCTCCAAAGCCTGTGTACCCGAGAAGACACTCGGCTTACCATCTATGTAAACCAAAAAGCCGCTGCTTCCACGAAAAGTAACATCGCCTTCCGCGTCTACCCGTATGGAAGGCGTATTCTCTAATATATCCACCGCGGAACCGCCTCCTCCCATCATATTGGAAGAGGCCTCGACCACTTTCTTATCCAACTTATAAACCAATTGGCGTTTCTCGGCCACTACCTCCACTTCGGCGATACCTACCTCCAAGGGACTCATCATCAACTTACCTAAATCCACCGGAGACGAGGCATCCAAGATGATATCATTCTTTGTAAACACATCATATCCCATCAGACGGACCATGACCACATAATTACCCGGAGCCACCTTAGTAAACGAGAAACGTCCTTGATCGTCCGGAAAAGTCTGTTGCAAAGGTTTTTCACTTCCCATCGCAAACAGAAAGATATCCGCATAATTAATCACTTGATTCGTAGAGGCATCTATTAACTGCCCCTTAATACGGGCATTCGGAGAAGAAGCCCACGAGAGCGCACAAATCACCCATAATAAGGCCAACATTAGTCCTATCTTTTTCATGATATTGAGAATTACAATTAGATTTCTACGCAAAAGTAACTAAATTCAGAATGTTACGGTAATTAATAGCGATCATTCTTGATATATTCTTTCCCGGGATCGTCCGAGTTCGAGTAGCGAAGCAAATGGTTTCTTCCTAGGGAAACAAAAGTTTCTATATGGGAAAACAGAAGTTTCTTCAGTATAAAACTTTAGTTTTCTTCTATGAAAACAAATGTTTCCTATGTGTAAAACTTTTGTTTTATACCATAAAAAAACACAAATACTTATATATTAATATTTTATCTATATAAAGAAAGGAAGAAAAACGGACTGATTATATACGTAGAGTGTAGAAAATTCCTTTGATGGCATGGCAAAGACACTTACTAAAAGCGGGAAATGATGGTAGATAAAGACTTACTATTGTAGATGTTTTCCTATCTACAACAATAGGATAAATATTTTAAATTCAAATGATTATAAGGATAGTTGTAGATATTGTACATAATTTTGATTATTTACATATAATAGACCGGGCTTAGCTTTTATATCACTCAAGTCCGGCCTATCGGTTGAGACCTATCCCGCATTTGTTTGGATCAGAGTCCCAGCTTCTCAGAGATCTCCAACATCTTCTTGATCGGTTTGATGGCCTTCTTCTGTACCTCCTCGTCCACGAATATCTCCGGCATCTCGAACTTCAAGCAATTATATAGCTTCTCCATCGTGTTCAAGCGCATGAAATTACATTCGTTGCAAGCGCAAGTACTGTCGTTCGGAGGAGCCGGGATGAATTCCTTATCCGGACTCTGCTTGCGCATCTCGTGAATAACGCCACTTTCCGTCGCTACAATGAATTGTTTCGCGTCGGACTTAATGGTATGCTTCAGCAAAGCCGCGGTCGATCCTACGAAGTCTGAGACCTGTATAACCGGCTGCTTGCATTCCGGATGGGTGATCACTTCCGCATTCGGGTACTGTTTCTTCAAAGATAAGATCTTCTCCAATGAGAATTGCTCATGCACGTGGCAAGCGCCATCCCAAAGCAACATATTGCGTCCCGTGATGCTATTGATATAATTACCTAAGTTACGATCCGGACCGAAAATCATCGGTGTACCTTCCGGGAAGCTCTCCACGATCTGGCGGGCGTTCGTGGAAGTAACCACCACATCCGTGACCGCTTTCACGGCGGCGGTCGTATTCACGTAAGAGATTACCGTATGACCGGGATGTTGCTTGACGAACTCGGCGAACTCCGTAGCCGGACAACTATCCGCCAAGGAGCAACCGGCATTCAAGTCCGGTACCAGCACTTTCTTATCCGGACAGAGGATCTTCGCCGTCTCTCCCATAAAGTGAACCCCACAAAGCACGATGATATCCGCCTTCGTCTTAGCCGCCCATTGTGCCAAGGCCAGACTGTCTCCCACATAGTCCGCTATATCTTGTATATCGCCTGTTTGATAGTAATGCGCCAAAATAATCGCATTCTTCTCTTTACGTAACTTGTCGATCGCTTCCTTAAGGTCTAAATCCTTAGGAACGGGCGCATCCATGTACCCGATTGATTGGTTTGTCAACATAGCCTTATATATTAATGATTCCTGTTTCTACTGCTCCCAATAGGCTTTTCACTATATATAAACAATATTATCCACAGAAAGTATTACTGATAATCTTCATCTTATCTAGTTTATCAACCTATTGTTCACAAAGCACAAAGGTATAAACTTTCTTCATTTATAGAAATAACAAGAAAGATTCTTATCTTTGCCACCGATGGATGAGTTGCCCTCAACCCTCAAGAGTTATCCACAATCATTATATTATATTCTTATTAATCTTTAATTTTAAAAATAAATATGATGAATATGATAGGCTGTTGAAATGGTTAATACATTTTTGTTACAATCTTTGGTTATTGACTTATTAAAGTCTGTGAACGGTTTATCAAAAGGATACCAACAGCATGGATGTCTATCTATAGATTGTAATTCTTATAGTTATAGACTTTATGAATATTTAGCTGTTTATTATTGATAACCTTGATTGTGAAAAAATAGATCCTCCAGCAAGGCTGTCAATAGGTGTATAAGGGCTGTTGATAGCGCATAGTAAATAAGTGGCTTATTCATTTGCTAATTTGAGAAAGGGGGGTGTATGGACAAGTATTTGAATAAAGCAAGAAATATTTTTCATTTTATGTCCACTACTTATTAATAGCTTTTCAACGGCATATCCACGGATATTCGCTACTTTTGCGGTCAAAGATATTTGTTATGCGAAAATTAAAAGTAACCGAATTGAACCGCCTGACTCCCGAGGCTTTTAAGGAAAGTAAGAAGATACCTTTAATCGTTGTTTTAGACCATGTTAGAAGTCTAAACAACGTGGGTTCCGTGTTTCGTACCTCCGATGCTTTCCGGGTAGAGGCTATTTATCTTTGTGGTATTACGGCTTGCCCTCCGAATGCGGAGATCCATAAGACCGCTTTAGGAGCGGAAGAAACCGTAGATTGGGAATATTTCAAGGATACCCCGGAGGCTGTTGATAAACTGCGCCAAGAGGGGTATACGGTATGTGCCGTAGAGCAAGCGGAAGGTAGTGTCATGTTAGATAACTTGCAGTTAGACAAAACAAAGAAATACGCTATCGTCATGGGTAACGAGGTAAAAGGCGTTCAACAAAATGTGGTTGATAACTGTGATATATGTATTGAAATACCTCAATACGGTACAAAGCATTCCTTGAACGTATCGGTTACTACCGGTATCGTGATCTGGGATTTCTTCAAGCAACTATCAGATTAAACCATTCTCAACCAATACGACGACCCGTTCGGTCATGGCATCTTTACCTTTCGGGTCGTATTCCGATTTCAGACTGGCTCCGAACATTCCGGCGAAGAAATTCCAAAAGCCCGCACGGAAACTTCCTAGATAGGCTTTCAATAAATTGTAACTGGATTGATTACATTCCCTATCGATCAGTTTGATAAGTAGCTTACCTTGCGAGAAGGATAATTTTTTTAGTTCCGGTTTATATTGGGCGAACAACTCTTTCTCCATCCGTTTCAAGTGGGCTTGGCGGGCCTTGTCATTCGGTAAGGTTTCCATGTATTCGTAGGTCTCTATCAACGTATCATACACCATCTTGGCATAGGGCAAAGTACGCTTTACGTCTCGTACTAACTTATTGTACTTCGCTTGTTCACGCTTATTCTTAAACTTAACTTGAGGATATATGAAAACTTCCCGAAGGTTGACGACAGCCATTGTATCACCTTCATACAGTTGAGCTTTCTGATAACCTTCCGGAACAATATTTGTCTTTACCGCCTGCGCCATCCCTTTAAAGCTACAGAGAGCGAGTAGAGCCAAAATACAATATATCCCTTTTCGTATCATATACCGCGAAAATATAAATACTGCGTGACTCTCAGCATCATTTATCTGTTAATAACTTGCTAAATGAATATAAAACATTACATTTGCGCAATTGACAACAACTTAAGAATATATTAACTATGAAGAAAGAAGAAATTACCGCCCTATTCGGAAAATTCGAATCCATTTCATGTGAGGTAGAAGGCATAGAATGCTGGAGTGCCAGAGAGTTACAACCTCTATTAGGATATGCCAAATGGGATAACTTTATCAATAATGTAGTGGTGAAAGCCAAAGAAGCGTGCCGGAATGCGGGAGAAAATATAGAGGATCACTTTCCCGATGTCGGGAAAGTGATTATTGTGGGGCATGGTGCTGAGCAACAAATAAATGACATCTTATTAACACGCTACGCATGCTACTTAATCGCACAAAATGGTGATAGTCGTAAACCACAAGTAGCTTTCGCTCAGACTTATTTTGCGGTACAAACCCGTAAGGCCGAGGTGATTGAACAACGCCTATTGGATTGTGAACGCTTAAAGGCCAGAGAAAAATTAAGTCAGACTGAAAAACAATTATCCGGAATCTTATACGAAAGAGGTATTGATAATAAAGGATTCGCGATTATTCGTTCTAAGGGAGATCAAGCTTTATTCAATTTAAGTACACAGATGTTGAAAAAGAGAATGAACGTCCCCACGAATAGACCTATCGCTGATTTTTTACCGACTATAAGTATAAAAGCTAAAGACCTAGCGACTGAAATGACAAACGTAAATGTGCAAGCGAAGGATCTATATGGACAATCTCCTATTGAAAAAGAACATATTGATAACAATACTGCTGTACGTGATATGTTATTGCAAAGGGGGATTAAGCCTGAACAACTTTCTCCTAATGAGGATATTAAAAAGGTACAGCGTAGGATAAATAAGGATAATAAGAAAAACTTGAAGAATAAGTAGAAACCATACAAAATCTTAACTATGAAATATCTATTGCTATCCCTGTTTGCGGGGGTATTTTCATTGTATGTACATGGTGTTGATAACTTACGTTTACCGGATGTTCGTAGCGTGGGAATGGGAGGGAATGTGGCGACGCAATCTATTTTATTCAATCCGGCCCTTATTGTCGATAAAGAGAAAAAATCTATTCACTTAGAATACTTTAATCGGTACATGTTGAAAGAACTGGGTACGATGTCCGGTAGTTTTTATTATCCGAATCAACTATTATCCGCAGGTGTTGATATCTCTGTTTTCGGGTTTGATAAGTACAGGGAGATGATGGTTCGTGTGCTGGGAGGAAAACGCTTGGGGGATCAATGGGCGTTAGGGCTTGGAGTTCACTATAGTTTCTTGCAAACTGATCTATTGGAAAATACAAGATCCAGACTGTCAACAGATATTGGAATCACTTTCTCTTCTATTGATAAGTTGTTAATAGGAATGTTAATAATGAATTTTCCTTCTGTTTCTATAGGAGATAAAGATATTGAAATAGAAGATTTTAATTATTATTTAATTCAAATAAGTTTTCAATGGGGGATTATAAACAGTCTGTTAATTACAGGAAGTGTAGGAACGGAAAATGAAAACCTAGTTGTTGGAAACTTTGGTCTTGAATACACCGCTTTCGATTCTTTTTTTATTCGTGCCGGAATACAGACCGCTCCTCTCCTGCCCTCTTTAGGAATTGGTTATAACTTTTCTTGCTTTACGATAGATGTAGCCTCTATTTACCATCCGATTTTAGGGATGAGTACCAGTCTTGGTTTATCATTCTCTTTTTAAATGATACTTAGCTATGAAACGATTGTTTATAATCTTGTCGATAATCCTGTTGATAAATAGTTATTACGCTAATTCTCAAATAGAATATTCTGTTGATAAGTGGATGGAGTATGTAGAGGAACTAGCCTTGGAAACCGAGGATACGGAGCGTATCGAAAGTTTGTATGCCGATTTATCTTATTTAACTGAGCATCCTTTTGATTTGAATGCCGTGACGGAAGAACAACTGAAGCGATTACCTTTTCTATCCGATCGCCAAATCGAGCAGCTACTTTCCTACCGGAAACGATACGGAAATATGGTTAGCATCTATGAGTTGAAGAATATAGAGGATATCGATTTTCAGACGATATCTCTTCTCCTTCCATTTGTTTATATAGGTGATAATCTTGTTGAAAAACGGTTGCTTACGGTTAAGAACCTGTTGAAATATGGTCGTAATGAATTACAAATCAGGTATGATCAATGTTTTCAACAGAAAAAGGGATATGGTGAACAAACGGACAGCATACTTTCGTTATATCCAAATCGTAAATATAGAGGAGAACCTTTCTATCACTCCTTACGTTATTCCTATACTTTCGAGGATCGTTTACAAGCAGGCTTCGTAGCTGAGAAAGATGCGGGCGAACCTTTTTGGAACGCATATCATAAAGGATATGACTTTTATTCCGCACATCTATTCCTAAAAGATATCAACTGGTTAAAAAGCTTGGCTATAGGGGATTACAAGATGTCTTTCGGACAAGGTCTGGTGATTAGCAATGACTTTTCTCCTAGTCGTACGGCAGTAGTCGCTCAAGC
>OGFE01001109.1_pt1 | contig 20860 bp, 17 predicted proteins | sample 1570811 | NCBI WGS metagenome assembly OGFE01 (sample SAMEA2581967, study PRJEB24529) | metagenome | biome: Human gut stool | place: China | collected 2011 | reverse complement strand
AAACTGGAAGTACTGGAAGGAATTACAGAAACTGAACGCATTCAGACAGCAAAACTTCTCGAAACACAATTCTGTACATGTTATCTTGAAGAAGGAGTAGAGAATCTTTATATCCGTGCAGAACTTACACAAAATGGACATAGAGCAGTTGTGGTTATAGAAAATAAACATACGAATATTGTCCTAATCAAAAAAGACGATGAGATACTGTTGGAAAAGAGGGGCTTTCAGCAGAAAAAAACAGAGAAAAAACAGGATAAAAGAGATTTGTTGAATGTAGCAGATATTCTGGAGTTTGCAGAAATTGTGGATATAAAAGAGATAGAGGAAGTCATAGGACGCCAGATTGCCATGAATACAGCAATTTCTGAAGAAGGTCTGCGTAATCATTACGGAGCAGAAGTGGGACGTACCCTGCTTCGAGCATATGGTGATGATGTTAAAGTACGTGCCAGAGCAAAGGCGGCAGCTGGATCTGATGCAAGAATGAATGGATGCTCTATGCCAGTAGTTATTAATTCCGGGAGCGGAAATCAGGGAATGACCTGTTCTCTACCAGTCATCGAATACGCCAGAGAACTTAAAGTTTCTAAAGAGAAAATGTATCGTGCACTGGTTGTAAGCAACTTAATAGCGATTCACCAGAAAACTTATATTGGAAGTCTGTCAGCTTACTGTGGAGCAGTAAGTGCCGCATGTGGAGCAGGAGCTGCCATATCCTGGTTAAACGGTGGTGATTACAATGCAATATCTAAAACAATCACAAATGCTCTTGCAAATACAAGTGGCATTGTATGTGATGGAGCTAAGTCTTCATGTGCTGCTAAAATCGCTTCAGCAGTAGATGCAGCAATTATGGCATACGCTCTGGAGGATGCAGATCATTGTTTTCAGGCAGGCGAGGGATTGGTACGTGATAATGTTGAGGATACAATCCGAAATATGGGATACGTAGGAAGAGTTGGAATGAAAGATACAGATGTTACAATCCTGAATTTGATGATCGATCAGAAAAAAGTATAAAAACAAAGGACCTGTCAGGTTTCGACAGGTTCTTTGTCATGGGAATTTTAAGGAGTATTATTTGAGCAAATATTTATTTGCCGTATATCTCATGGGATAGCAATCATCTGTTGCCGGATATGAGTGATACCAGGCGACTATAGGCAAGAATAACATCTGATATCACATCATTCATCAACAGATCACAGACTGCTGTGAATAATATCCAGCACCTGCTTTAATTCATTCACACCGATTTGTCCCGGTGCGGAAGCTTTGGAAGCAGCGCCGAAGGTGAGAGCGGAACCGAATGTCTCACCTGTCAGGCGGCTGATAACGCCTGTTCCTGCCATGGACATGGTAATGATCGGGCGGTCTGCATATTTCTCAGACATTTCCAGAGTAGCACTGAGAAGTGTGAGAACATCCTGCCTGCAAGTCGGCATAACTGCCATTTTCGGAATATCAGCACCGAAATCCTGCATCATGCGAAGACGTCTGATAATCTCATCCTTCTCCGGAGTCTTAAAGAAATCATGGTTAGAAGCGATTACTTTCACACCTGCCTCATGAGCAGCGTTGATAATTGTTTTTACAACATCATCGCCTGTAAATGCTTCTACATCAATTAAATCTACATAACCACTCTGTGCAGTTGCAATATTTAAAGCAGCATAATCACTTACAGAGATATCCTTCTCACCGCCCTCTTTAGAAGTACGGAATGTAAGGAGAACAGGAATGTCTTTTAAAACTTCCTGAAGTTCTTTAGCGGTCTCTAATACTTTCTCAGTAGCAAAGACATCATCGAACCAGTCAACACGCCATTCAACCACATCAACCGGAAGAGTGGTAATCTTTTTTGCTTCTTCGAGAATGTCTGTTTTTGTTCTTCCTACGATGGGAACGCAGATTTTAGGTCTGCCTTCACCGATCACAGTGTTTTTTACCTGAACTGTGTTCATCTGTTTATCCTCATATTTTCTGTTATATTGGAAGTTCTGTGAAATACTGAACCTAATCCGGTCAGGTAAATTCTTTGCTTTAACCCAATCAGGTAATCCTCTGGTTTAATTGCAAAAAGCAATAAACAGTAGACTGGGATTTGCTATAATATAAGCCGCATCCGCAGTATTTCATAGAATTATTATAAGAATAACCGTAACATAAGCCTGATCAACAGGCTTTTGATTCTATACATATACACGCCTGAAAGCAAACTGCAGGATATGCACATTCTGCGCGGAGTAAATATATCAGTACATCTCCTGCAGTACGCCGAAAAGCGGTATATATCAAATATTATGTGTGGAAAGATCGGTGAAATGATCTGTTCTGCATCACAATATAAGATATCATTACTGAAGATACCATCAGGTATCAGTCATCATAGGAGATGTGAAGAATCTCTTTCATATGTTCAATAGGCATTGGTTCGCCTGTCCATAACTCAAATGCAGCAGAGCCCTGGAATAACATCATTCCCAGACCGTTCATTGTCTTGCACCCTGCCTCTTTTGCCATGGAACGCATCTTTGTCTCCAGCGGAGAGTAAGGAACATCAATAACGACCAGCTCAGGACGGAAGTAAGATTTGTCCGGAACAACGGACTGTCCCTCCAGTGGTTTCATTCCCACACCTGTAGCATTGACAAAGATAAAACTGTCATCCATCTCAGCTTTCAGTTTATCAAGGTCTGCCAGATCATAAAGAACTGCATGGCAGGATGTCTTTGTGTTGATCTTCTCTACTGTGGATACTGCACGATCCCAGAATTCATCCTTGCGGTTGAAGATTGTAATCTCAGCAACGCCGTCCAAAGCAGCCTGGATTTCGATAGCAGTAGCAGCACCACCTGCACCGACGATGGTCATTTTCTTTCCGATCACGTCAATATCATTATCTTTCAGGGCAGACATAAATCCGATACCGTCAGTGATATGACCTGTAAGATGGCCGTTGTCATTTACGATTGTGTTAACCGCACCGCATAATTCTGCAGCAGGAGAAAGCTCATCCAGGTATTTTCCAACCAGAGTTTTGTTAGGCATGGAAACATTGGATCCTCTCATTTTCAGAGTACGGATTGCTTTTACTGCATCCTCAATTTCATCTGCGCCAACCTCGAAAGCAAGGTAAGCGTAGTCATACCCGAGTTTTGCAAAAGCCTCATTCTGCATTGCAGGAGAGCTGGAGTGACGGATCGGGTAAGCCATCAGACCGATTAATTCAGTATGTCCGGTAATTCTTTCAGCCATTATAATATCCCCTTTTGTATTTTGTTGTAAAGTATTTTGTTGTAAAGGTTTTTATTGAAGGTATCCCATCTGAGTCAGTGTATTAAGGATATTTCTTCCTTCCAGAGTTCCGTCGATGATCCTTCTTGCACGTTTGCTGTCTCCGATGTTCAGGATCTCAACATCATCAGAAACAAAAGCATCGGAAAGCTCTGCGAAAAGCTGTCCCTGAGCTCTCATACCAAGACATACGAATCCGTAGTCAAATGGAAGCTCACGTTCACCTTCTGCATCTTTTACAAGAAAAGAGCTGTCTTTTACTTCCTGAAGAGCTGTCTTTGTAAGCTGGGCCACATGATGTTTCTTCATCTGGTCTTTCATGTCATTCTTTGTAACAGGATCCAGGTCACGTCCAATCTGATCCATCATCTCCACGATAGAAATCTCAGCATTTCTTGCTGCAAAGAATTCCACAACATCAAGACCAACAGCGCCGCCGCCCACAACAACAACCTTCTTGCCTGTCATATCTTCCGGATAATCATTGATGTGATTAATCATTCCCAGGATAGAAGCGACCTTGCTGCCTTCTTTGTCAATGCGGTCGTGAAGTCCTTTGATCGGAGGAAGCAGTGGTGCGGAACCTGTGGAGCTTACGATCAGGTTCGGATGGAACTTGCGGATATTTTCCGGTGTTCCTTCTGTGTTTGTGAAGATATAAAGATTCTCAAGCTGCTCTGCTCTGTGAATCAGATAGTTCGGGAAATCAGCCAGACGCTTCTTTGCAGGAATCTTAGAGATCACAGAAGCAAGACCGCCAAGAGTTTCACCCTTTTCCAGAAGGAAGGTGTTACAGCCTACTTCTGCGGCTGTACAGGCAGCTTCCAGTCCGGCAGTACCGCCTCCGATTACTACAACGTTACAGTTTTTGTTCACTTTCTGATTCTTATAAACATCACCTTCCAGAACAGCCGGGTTTACAGTACAGCGGATCGGACGGTTAAAGCCGATTCTGTTTCCTGCACATCCGATGTTACAGGAGATACATTTGCGAAGGTCACATTCTCTGCCTGTAGCTACTTTGTTTACCCATGCAGGTTCTGCGATAAGACCACGTCCCATACCGATCAGGTCTGCATCGCCGTCAGCGAGGATCTGCTCGGCAACCTTCGGGTTACGGATATTTCCCATGGAGATACATGGTTTGCCGAATTTCTCTCTGACAGCTTTAGGCATATAGGAACGCCATCCGTCTTTCATGTAGTTGGCATCGATCTGATACTGGATAGAACCGTTTAAACCGCAGGAAACATCGAAGATATCAACTTCATCCTGAACATATTCCAGATATTCAAGAGTGTCCTCAAGAGTGTTGCCGCCTTCCATCAGCTCATCTGCGCTGAGACGGAGCATGATCGGGAAGAAAGGTCCGACCTGTTTTCTTACTTCTTCAATGACCATACGGCAGAAACGTGTTCTGTTTTCCACAGATCCGCCGAACTCATCTGTACGTTTGTTTGTAAGAGGAGAGAGGAACTGGCTGATCAGATAGGAATGTCCCGCATGGATCTCTACTGCGTCAAAACCAGCAGCCTGGGCTCTCTTTGCAGCCTCGCCGTATTTCTTTACAATGTGATGGATTTCTTCCACTGATAACGGACGCGGGATCTCTCCGCCTTCTTTGGACGGAACATCAGATGCGGAAACAGGCTGCATATTTGTACGTGCGGAAACAGCGGAAGCACCCGCGTGGTTGATCTGGATTGCAATACAGGTACCATATTTGTGAATCTCTTCACAGAATTTGTACAGACGCGGCAGATAGTTGTCGTGGTCAATACGAAGCTGAGTAGTTCCGTTGGAACCCTGCGGAGAATCCACACTTGCGTTCTCTACAATGATCAGTCCTGTTCCGCCCTTGGCACGTTCTTTGTAATAATTGATATGAAGAAAGCTCATTTCTCCATTCTGCTCACCGTAGTTTGTACCCATAGGCATCATAACAATACGGTTTTTGATAGTCATATTTTTTACTGTGAGTGGTGTGAAAATATGCTGGTAATTGCTTTTCATTACGTCTTTCCTCCTGAAATTTTCTGTTGGATCTATAGCAATCCTCTAAAATAATGCATTTTAATCCAGTCCATCAGAGTGTGAAATCCTGCGTCAGATATCTTTGCCGTGCGTCAGCACGCCTGCAGATATCTTCCTTGTCTTTCGCACTCTGCTGAACTGTCTTAAATGCATTATTTACGAGGAGTGCTATAACTGTTCAGTGCTTTAGCTGTGGCCTGAATTTCTTTGATGTGTTAATTATATAACGGGATAATCCATAAATCTAATTGATAATTCGTGCTATATAATAAAAAACATCTATGGTTTTTTACGCACTGAATAAAAGCATTCACAACTGTATACGCTGAGGTTTTTATACCTGTGCAATCGGATTCACAGATAAGCGAGAGGTATAGTTATTTCGAAAACGATGTACCGGTTTAAAGGAGAGGGTGAAATACGGGACAATGCAAAATAACCGTAATATCTTCTATTTAATAGGAAGAAATACGCAAAAAAACAAAATTTGGAGAAACCTGACAAACTTTTTTGCTATATTTTTAACGAAAATGACAAATAAATGTTGAAATTTTCTGCCAGAAAAGGTAGAATTAAAATTGGCTAAATTTTTGGGTTAACTTTTAAATATTCTCATAAAGATGGAGGGCAAACAAGAATGAGTAATGCAACACAAAGCTTAGCAGGCACAAGAATTACTTCTTTGCTTGACGCAAACAGTTTTGTCGAAATCGGTCAGAGCGTAACAGCCAGATCAACAGATTTCAACATGGCTGCAAACAAAGCACCATCTGACGGTGTAATCACCGGATATGGTGTAATCGATGACAAACTGGTTTATGTATACAGCCAGGACGCATCCGTATTAAACGGTACTGTTGGCGAAATGCATGCCAAGAAGATCACAAGACTTTATGATCTTGCAATGAAAACAGGCGCTCCGGTTATCGGACTTGTAGACTGCGCAGGTATCCGTCTTCAGGAAGCAACAGATGCACTGGAAGCTTTCGGACAGATCTATCTGAAACAGACACTGGCATCCGGTGTGATTCCGCAGATCACAGCAATCTTCGGAACATGCGGCGGTGGTATGGCAGTTATCCCGTCCCTGACAGACTTCACATTTATCGAATCCAAAAAAGGAAAAATGTTCATCAACACACCGAACGCACTGGAGGGAAATAACGCAGACAAATGCGATACAGCAGCAGCTGATTTCCAGAGCAAGGAAACAGGTCTGATCGATGGCGTTGGTACAGAAGAAGAGGTTCTTGGCCAGATCCGCTCTTTAGTATCACTTCTTCCTTCTAATAATGAAGACACAGACAATTACACAGAGTGTACAGATGATCTCAACCGTGTATGCGCTGAACTTGCAAACTGTGCAGGTGATACAGCAATCGCACTTTCCCAGATCGCTGACAACGGCGAATTCTTCGAGACAAAAGCAGACTATGCCAAAGATATGGTTACAGGATTTATCCGCTTAAACGGAGCAACCATCGGTGCAGTTGCAAACAGAAGCGAAGTATACGACGCAGAAGGCAAGAAAGTAGAAACATTTGACGGAAGCATCTCCGCAAGAGGTGCAAGAAAAGCAGCAGACTTCGTGAAATTCTGCGATGCTTTTGACATTCCGGTACTTACACTTACAAACGCAACAGGCTTCATGGCAACCTTATGCAGCGAGAAGATGATGGCGAAATCCGTAGGTGAGCTGGTAGCTGCATTCGCAGACGCAACAGTTCCGAAGGTAAACGTGATCATCGGCAAAGCTTACGGTACAGCTTACGTGGCAATGAACAGCAAATCTATCGGTGCTGACCTTGTATATGCATGGGATAACGCAGAGATCGGTATGATGGACGCTTCCCTGGCAGCCAAGATCATGTACGCAGATGCAGATGCTGCTGAATTAAATGAGAAAGCTGCTCAGTACAGAGAACTCCAGAATGGTGTTGCTTCCGCAGCAGCAAGAGGCTATGTTGACACTGTTATCAGCCCGGCTGACACAAGAAAATATGTAATCGGTGCATTTGAGATGCTGTTCACAAAAAGGGAAGATCGTCCGTCCAAGAAACACGGAACGATTTAAGCGGGGTGACGCATATGAAAATGATCAAAAAAATAACTTCTGTATTCATGACATTTCTCGTAATGGCTGCACTGGTGATCGGCAGCACTTCTGTGGTATTTGCCGCTGATGAGATTAATGATACTGTCAAGTCCACACTGATAACTACAGCAGAGGGGCTGACAGATACCATTGTCCAGCTTAAAGATGAAGAAATTGAGAATTACATGAGTTCAGGAAATGACTTTACAATAAGTGCCATGCAGTCCTGGCAGACATCCAAGGATGAACTTGGCGCAAAGAAGGACAGCAATGGTGAAACTACTGTAACTTTCAAAGATGATCAGTACACAGTTACTGTTCCTCTTAAATTTGAGAAAGCAGAAGCAAACTTTGTATATGTCTTTGACTCACAGGGAACACCGATTTCCATGACTGTAGATGTGCAGTATGGTATGGGTAAGACTCTTCAGAGAGCAGGTCTTAATACTCTGATGGGTATTGGAACTGTATTCGTAATGCTGGTTTTATTAAGTCTTTTGATCTCTCTGTTCCGTTTCATCCCGAATCCGGAAGCAAAGAAAGCAGCAGAAGCAAAAGCAGCCAAGGCTGCAAAAGAAGCAGAGGCAGCAGCAATCGCAGCAGCCGCTCCTGCACAGACAGCAGAAGAGAACCTTGCAGATGACGGAGAACTGGTAGCTGTTATCGCAGCAGCAATCGCAGCAGCAGAAGGAACTACAACAGACGGATTCGTAGTTCGTTCCATCCGCAAAGTAAAAAGAAACAGAAGATAATTACTGTTCATCCGATAATATTTTTGCGTATCGTAGATTACATTACTGAGAAAGTAATGAACGCTAATAATTGTTATTTATTTAGGAGGATTTTAAAATGAAAAGCTATACAATTACAGTAAATGGTACAGCATATGAAGTAACTGTTGAAGAGACAGGAAGCGTTTCCGCACCAGCAGCTGCAGCTCCTGCAGCAGCTCCGAAAGCAGCAGCTCCTGCAGCAGGCGCAGGCGCAGTAAAAGTAACTGCTTCCGTACCTGGTAAAGTTGTTAAAGTAGCAGCAAGCGTTGGACAGGCAGTAAAAGCCGGAGACAGCGTAATTATTCTTGAATCCATGAAGATGGAAATCCCTGTAGTAGCTCCTCAGGACGGTACTATCGCAAGCATTGATGTTGCAGAAGGTGCCTCTGTAGAAAACGGAGATACTTTAGCAACAATGAACTAAGACGGGAGGTAGTCAAATGTCTTATGTAACAGAAACATTGTCCAACCTGATTCATCAGACAGCATTCTTCAATCTGACATGGGGCAATTACCTGATGATCGCAGTAGCCTGCGTATTCCTTTACCTTGCTATCAAAAAAGGATTCGAACCGCTTCTGCTTGTTCCTATCGCATTCGGTATGCTGCTTGTAAATATCTATCCGGACATTATGGCAAACCCGGAAGATATGTCTAACGGTGTAGGTGGACTTCTTCATTATTTCTACATCCTTGATGAGTGGAGTATCTTACCATCTCTGATCTTCATGGGTGTAGGTGCCATGACAGACTTCGGTCCGCTTATCGCAAATCCGATCAGCTTCCTGATGGGTGCTGCAGCACAGCTTGGTATCTATGCAGCTTACTTCCTTGCAATCTTCCTTGGATTCAACGGAAAAGCAGCAGCAGCTATTTCCATCATCGGTGGTGCCGACGGCCCGACTTCCATTTTCCTTGCAGGTAAACTTGGACAGTCTGCACTGATGGGACCAATCGCAGTGGCAGCATATTCCTATATGTCACTGGTTCCGATCATCCAGCCGCCTATCATGAAACTCTGCACAACTGAGAAAGAACGTAAGATCAAAATGGATCAGCTTCGTCCGGTTTCCAAACTGGAAAAGATCCTTTTCCCGATCGTTATCACAATCGTTGTCTGCCTGATCCTGCCTACAACAGCTCCTCTGGTTGGTATGCTTATGCTTGGTAACCTCTTCAGAGAGTGCGGTGTTGTTAAACAGCTGACAGAAACAGCTTCCAACGCCCTGATGTATATCGTAGTTATCCTTCTGGGTACATCCGTAGGTGCTTCCACAAGTGCAGAAGCATTCTTAAACGCAGATACTCTGAAGATCGTAGTTTTAGGTCTTGTTGCATTCGCAATCGGTACATTTGGTGGATGTATGCTTGGTAAACTGCTTTGCAAACTGACTCATGGAAAGATCAACCCGCTGATTGGTTCTGCCGGTGTATCCGCAGTACCTATGGCAGCCCGTGTATCCCAGAAAGTGGGTGCAGAGGCAGATCCTACAAACTTCCTTCTGATGCACGCAATGGGTCCGAACGTTGCCGGTGTTATCGGTACAGCCGTAGCAGCCGGAACATTCATGGCTATTTTTGGAGTATAATAAAATCTGATAAGATGATCTGCCCGTATCAGGAGGAGTATTAACTCCTTCTGGTAAGCGGCAAACCAGATATTTGCCTGTGAGCGTACAGTAACGTAAATCACAAATATCCGATGGAATATACTCGAACAAACTATAAAGGAGATTTAATAATGGCAGAATTAGAGAAAAAACCTGTTAAAATTGTGGAAACCATTCTCCGTGATGCTCATCAGTCTCAGATCGCAACACGTATGACCACAGAACAGATGCTTCCGATCGTAGATAAACTTGACAAAGTCGGCTATCACGCAGTAGAGTGCTGGGGTGGTGCAACATTCGATGCATCCCTTCGTTTCCTTCACGAAGATCCATGGGAAAGACTTCGTAAATTACGTGACGGCTTTAAGAACACAAAACTTCAGATGCTTTTCCGTGGACAGAACATCCTTGGATACCGTCCATACGCAGACGACGTTGTAGAATATTTCGTACAGAAATCTGCTGCAAACGGAATCGACATCATCCGTATTTTTGACTGCCTCAATGACCTTCGTAACCTTCAGACAGCTGTAAGCGCTGCAAACAAAGAGAAGGCTCATGCACAGGTAGCTCTTTCCTACACATTAGGAGATGCTTACACACTGGAATACTGGACAGACATTGCAAAACGTATCGAAGATATGGGCGCTAATTCCATCTGTATCAAAGATATGGCAGGTCTTCTCCTTCCAAATAAAGCTACAGAGCTTGTTACAGCATTAAAAGAAACAGTTAGCATCCCGATCGACCTTCATACACATTACACATCCGGTGTAGCTTCCATGACTTACTTAAAAGCAGTAGAAGCAGGTGTAGATATCATCGATACAGCAATGTCTCCATTCGCACTGGGAACATCCCAGCCTGCAACAGAGGTTATGGTTGAGACATTCAAGGATACACCATACGACACAGGATTTGACCAGAAACTTCTCTCCGAGATCGCTGACTACTTCCGTCCGATCCGTGACGAAGCTCTTGACAGCGGACTTCTTAATCCGAAGAACCTTGGTGTTAACATCAAGACTTTACTGTACCAGGTACCGGGCGGTATGCTCTCCAACCTGACTTCCCAGTTAAAAGAACAGCACGCAGAAGACAAATTCTACGATGTTCTTGAGGAAGTTCCGCGTGTACGTAAAGACCTCGGTGAACCGCCACTTGTTACTCCGTCTTCCCAGATCGTTGGTACACAGGCTGTATTCAACGTACTTATGGGCGAGAGATACAAAATGGTTACAAAAGAAACAAAAGATATCCTGTTAGGAAAATACGGCGCAACTGTAAAACCGTTTAATCCGGAAGTACAGAAGAAGTGCATCGGCGATGAGAAACCGATCACATGCCGTCCGGCAGACCTTCTTGACAACGAACTTGAGAAACTTGAGAGTGAAATGGCTCAGTACAAAGAACAGGATGAGGACGTATTAACATACGCACTGTTCCCACAGGTAGCTATGGACTTCTTCAAGTATCGTCAGGCTCAGAAAACAAAAGTTGACGAGAAAGCAGCTGACAAAAAGAACGGAGCATATCCTGTTTAATTAAATATGTAACAAAAGAAAAAAGGAGCTTGCGCAAGCAGGCTCCTTTGCGTTATTATAAAAAAGATGTAATACCCACAAGACAGGAGCTTCTTCGTAGTGGAGCAGTCCGCAGGGTATGGATAAACGCAAAAAACACAGGAAGGAACATTCCATGAGCAAAGTACTGATCATCGGCGGCGGTGCTGCCGGAATGATGGCGGGAGTATTCGCAGCCCGCAACCATCATGAAGTTCATATATTAGAAAAAAACGAAAAACTCGGCAAGAAAGTATTTATCACCGGAAAAGGCCGCTGCAACGTAGCAAATGCCTGCGACACAGAGGAACTCTTCCCAGCAGTCATGAGCAATCCGAAATTTCTCTACAGCGGATTTTATTCATTCGGTCCACAGGACGTCATGAATTTTTTCGAGGAAGCAGGCGTACCTCTGAAAGTAGAGAGGGGAAACAGAGTATTTCCACAGTCTGATCACTCCTCAGACATCATCCGCGCACTGGAGCGTGAACTGAAGAAAGCCGGAGCGAAGGTTCATCTGCACACTACAGTAAAAGAGATCGTTAAGAAACCGGAAGCGGAGAAGGTCACAGGAGTCATTCTTGAGGATGGCACCTTTATGGAGGGTGATGCAGTCATTGTAGCCACCGGCGGCTTCTCCTACCAGAGTACAGGCTCCACCGGAGACGGATACCGTTTTGCAAGAGAACTGGGCTTGAAAGTCACAGATATCAGCCCATCCTTAGTCCCATTAAAGACAAAAGAAGACTACATCCCGAAACTCCAGGGACTTTCCCTCAAGAATACGGGACTTACCATAAAGAACGGCAAGAAAGTCCTCTACGAAGATTTCGGCGAGATGATGTTTACCCATTTCGGTGTGACAGGCCCGATGATTCTCTCTGCCAGCGCCCACATCGGAGCGAAACTGGCGAAAGCAGAGAACGGAGAACTCTGTGCATACCTGGACCTGAAACCGGCTCTTACCAAAGAACAGTTAGATGCCAGAATCCTGCGTGAATTCGAGGCAGGGCAGAACAAGCAGTTCAAGAACGTGATCGGAGTACTTTTCCCGTCATCCCTGACACCGGTAATGCTGGAACTTGGTGGAATCCCGGCAGAGAAGAAAATCCATGATATTTCCAGAGAAGAACGTCAGCATTTCGTTGATCTTGTAAAAGCCTTCCCGTTCACTATCACAGGCATGGGAGAATTCAAAGAAGCCATTATCACCAAAGGCGGCGTTTCCGTAAAAGAGATCAACCCGGGAACAATGGAATCAAAGAAAATCTCAGGACTCTACTTCGCAGGCGAAGTACTGGACCTGGACGCAGTGACAGGCGGATACAACCTTCAGATCGCATGGTCTACCGCATATTTAGCTGCTCAGGCGATACAGTGATTGGTTAAAAACTTAAAAGTTAAAAGGCAGAGAATACTGCTGTAATTAATAGAAACAGGAGGAACCGCGAAAATGGGATGTAATATTGCCATCGACGGACCTGCAGGAGCAGGAAAGAGCACCATCGCCAAAAAAGTGGCGAAAGAATTATTATTTATCTACGTAGATACAGGAGCCATGTACAGAGCCATGGCCTTATATCTTCTGAACAAAGGAGTAAACGGAGACGATCAGAAAGCAATTGAAGCAGAGTGTTCCGGTGCAGATATCTCCATCGAATACAAAAACGGAGAACAGATCGTAATCTTAAACGGCGAGAACGTCAACTCCATGCTGCGCACAGAGCAGGTAGGAAATATGGCATCCAAGAGCTCTGCAAACGCAAACGTAAGAGCCCACCTTCTCAAACTCCAGAGAACTCTGGCAGAGAAGAACGACGTCGTTATGGACGGAAGAGATATCGGCACAACGATCCTTCCGAACGCTGAAGTAAAAATCTATCTCACAGCAAGTGCTGACACCAGAGCCAGAAGAAGAGCCCTTGAGTATGAGCAGAAAGGCGAATCATTCGACCTTGACCAGATTCGTAAGGACATCATTGAGCGCGACGAACGCGACATGAACCGCGAAGTTTCTCCTCTCAGACAGGCAGACGATGCGGTGCTTGTAGATTCTTCAGAGATGGGAATTGACGACGTTGTAAATGCAATCCTTGATGTTTATAAGGAGAAAGTGCAGAAATAATGAAAGTAAAAGTAGCCGAAACAGCCGGCTTCTGCTTCGGAGTTAAGAGAGCCGTGGACAAAGTCTACGAACTCATCGACACCGAACAGAAACCAATCTTCACCCTGGGGCCGATCATCCACAACGAAGAAGTAGTAGCAGACCTGGAATCCAGAGGCGTTAAGGTCATCACAGAAGCAGACCTCGACACCCCGGACAACAATCAGCAGAACGGCATCGTAGTGATCCGCTCCCACGGCGTAGGCAAGTCAATCTACGATAAACTGAAACAAAAAGGCATCTCATACGTAGACGTCACCTGTCCCTTCGTCCTGAAAATTCACAGGATCGTAGAGCGCGAAAGTCTCGCCGGAAACCACGTAGTCATCATCGGTGACAAAGACCATCCGGAAGTACAGGGAATCTGCGGATGGTGTCAGGGACCGTACACAGTCATCAAAAACCAGGAAGAAGCCGATGCATTTGTGCCTCCGAAAGGGAAAAAAATAAGTATTGTGTCCCAGACGACATTTAATTACAACAAATTTAAAGATTTAGTTGAAATTCTCCGCAAAAAGAGGTATGATAATAATGTTTTAAATATTCTTAATATTTTAAACACTATTTGTAATGCTACCGAAGAACGGCAGAAAGAAGCTAAAGCGATAGCCGGAGAGGTAGACACTATGCTGGTCGTAGGCGGCCGGCACAGTTCCAATACTCAAAAGCTGTTTGAAATATGCAAAAAGGAATGTGGAAATACTTACTATATACAAACACCTGTAGACTTGGATTCTGAAATGTTCCAATGCAGTAGTTATGTAGGTATTACAGCAGGGGCTTCCACCCCAAACAAAATTATTGAGGAGGTTCAAGAACATGTCAGAATTAAGTTTTGAACAGATGCTGGAAGATTCCGTAAAAACTATCAGAAATGGAGAGATTGTACAGGGTACTGTCATCGATGTAAAAGAAGATGAGATTATTCTGAATATCGGTTATAAAGCAGACGGTATTATCACAAAGAACGAATACTCTAACGATGCAAGCCTTGTACTCACTGATGCTGTTCACGTTGGCGACACAATGGAAGCAAAAGTTCTCAAAGTAAACGATGGAGAAGGTCAGGTAACTCTTACTTATAAGAGACTGGCAGCAGAGAAAGGCAACAAACGTCTTGAAGAAGCATTTGAGAATCAGGAAGTATTAAAAGCTCCTGTAACTCAGGTACTCGATGGCGGACTTTGTGTAAACGTAGACGAAGCAAGAGTATTCATTCCTGCAAGCCTCGTATCCGACACATATGAGAAAGACCTTTCCAAATATGCAGATCAGGAGATCGAATTCGTAATCACAGAATTCAACCCGAGAAGACGCCGCATCATCGGTAACCGTAAGCAGCTTCTTCTTGCTGAGAAAGCAGAGAAACAGAAAGAATTAATGGAGAAAATCCATGTAGGTGATACAGTTGAAGGAACTGTTAAGAACGTTACAGATTTCGGTGCATTCATCGATCTCGGCGGAGCTGACGGACTTCTTCACATCTCCGAAATGTCCTGGGGCAGAGTAGAGAACCCGAAGAAAGTATTCACAGTTGGCGAAACACTTAAAGTTCTTATCAAAGAGATCAACGGAGACAAGATCGCACTTTCCCTCAAATTCCCGGAAGCAAATCCATGGCTCACAGCAGCTGAGGACTTCGCTGTAGGAAACGTAGTAAAAGGTAAAGTTGCACGTATGACAGACTTCGGCGCATTCGTAGAACTTGCACCAGGTGTAGATGCACTTCTTCACGTATCTCAGATCTCCAGAGAGCACGTTGCAAAACCAGCAGACGTACTGTCAATCGGACAGGAGATCGAAGCTAAAGTTGTTGACTTCAACGGCGAAGACAAGAAGATCAGCCTGAGCATGAAAGCTCTTGAAGCACCGGCTGAGGAAGCTACAGAAGAATAATAACAGACAACAAAAATAGTTGTGTTGAATAACAGAGACTGCCGGATGGAAAGCTGCTTGCTGAATATCCGGCAGTTTTGTTGACAGAAGGGATAACAAGAATGCTCGAAGAAGGAATATTCGATATACATTGCCACATTGTGCCAGGAGTGGATGACGGAGCTGCGGATATTGAAGAAACAAGAAAATTATTAGAGATGGAATATAAGCAGGGAGTGAGAAACATTATTCTGACGCCTCATTTCCGTTTCCGGATGTTTGAGACACCTCTGGAAAAAGTACAGAGACAATTCTGTCTGGCAGAAGAGGCGGCAGCAGATATCAGTAAAGATCTGCATCTTTACCTTGGATGTGAATTTCATGCAAATATGGAGATGCTTCCTATGCTTCGTGAGAAAAAAGTTTCTACCATGGCTGGTTCCAGGTATGTGCTGGTAGAATTCTCTCACAATTCAGAGGCATCCTATATCAGAGAACGCCTGTCTGCAATGCTTTCCGGCGGGTACAGACCCATTGTTGCACATATTGAACGATACGAAGCGACACGCACAGATCTGGACTTTGTAGAAGAACTGACAGAGATGGGAGCTTATATGCAGATCAATGCAGACAGCATTGTGGGAAAAGACGGCTTTTTTACAAAACGCTACTGTCAGAAGCTGATGAAGAATGACCTGGTTCATTTTGTAGGTTCTGACTGCCATGACAGCAGTAAAAGAATTTCCAGAATCGGGGAAGCCTATAGCTATGTAATAAAGAAAATGGGCACAGACTATGCGAAACAGCTTTTCATTCGAAATCCGCAGAAAATCATAGATCATAAATTTTAATGGATTTTGACCGAGTTAACTTTGTGGTCGGATTTTAAAAAATTTTAATGAATTTCAAAGAATAATGTCACTCGCAATTGACTTTTTATACGTACTACGGTAAAATGTATACGGTTTATGTAAAACTGTAACTGTCTGCTGTAAAATAAATCAGCCGGATAATTACAAAAACTACAATGAAAAAGGGAAAAGGAAAATATCAGATGTTAGACAATTTGAACAGCAAATTTGAGAGCAGCAGGGTGCAGGCACTTGATGTCAATGACGATGAAGTTGAAATTGATTTACTGGAAATATTTCATGCACTCAGAAAGAAAATTCTGCTGGTACTGATGGTTGCTCTTATAGGTGGCTGTATCGGAGCTGCATGTACACAGTTCCTGATGACACCAATCTACAGTTCAACATCCAGTATGCTTGTTCTCTCAAAGGAAACCACGCTGACATCTCTGGCGGATCTGCAGTTAGGTGCCAGTCTGACAAGTGATTACACAGTACTGATCACAAGTACCCCTGTACTGGAACAGGTAGTTACAAATCTGAACCTGGATATGACAGCGGAGGATCTGAAAGAGGATGTAACGATTAATAATCCGACAGATACCCGTATCCTTGAGATCACTGTTGATAATCCAGATTCTACAATGGCTAAGAAGATCGTAGATGAGATTGCGAATGTTTCCTCATCCTATATCGGAGACAAGATGGAAGTTATTCCGCCTAAGATCATCGAAGTTGGTAAGATTGCTACAGAGAGAACTTCTCCAAGTGTAATGAAGAACTCAGCAATTGGCTTCTTACTCGGATTTCTTGCATGTGCGGCAATCGTAGTTGTATACGCTGTAATGGATGATACTATCAAGACAGAAGAAGATATTGAGAAATATCTCGGTGTTTCTGTACTTGCCAAGGTTCCTGACAGAAAAGACTACGTAAACATGAAGAACAAGAAACCAAAGAGCAATAAGAAGAACAAGAAGCGTCGCTAGAGTAATGGAGGAATCTGAGCAATGAAGAAACTCAATTTAACAGATAAAAGAAAACCGGACTATTTCTACAGCGAGGCGATTAAAACGCTGCGTACAAATATCCAGCTGTCCGGTCAGAGCATAAAGACAATTCTGGTTACAAGCTGCTTTCCAAATGAAGGTAAGAGTGATGTAGTACTCAGCCTTGCACAGGAGCTTGGAAGCATCGGTAAGAAAGTTCTTCTTCTGGATGCGGATATCAGAAAGACTGCTTATGCAGGACGACTGGGAGTAGAAGAAGAGGTCAAAGGACTTTCCCAGCTTCTCAGTGGGCAGGTAGGACTGCAGGATATTATCTATGAGACGAATTTCCCGAATATGGACATTATATTCGGAGGTCCGGCTGCACCAAACCCTTCAGGACTTCTCAGCGAGAACATTTTCAAGGTTTTTCTGAAAGAAGTCAGGGAATATTACAATTACATACTGATTGACACACCGCCGATCGGAACTGTAATCGATGCTGCGGTAATCGGCAGATGCTGTGATGGAGCGATCTTCCTGATCCAGCCAGGCAGCGTCAGATACAGAGATGCACAGAAGGCATTTGCACAGCTTGAGAGAAGCGGATGCCGTGTTCTGGGAGCTGTTATGAATAAGATAGACACCAGTGGCGACAAATATTACTCTTCTTACTACAAACATTATGGTGAATACTATCGCAGAAGCGATGATGAGTCCCAGAAATAATATCGCTGTCTGATAATCGTTCAGATGTGATATCATAACCATAATTAACAGTAAAGGAAAATTGGGAAAAGTGAGCAGAAATAAGAAGAGAAAAGGGAAAAAGACAAATATTTTGCTGGGTTTTATCTGTATTATCCTGGTGGGGGTTCTCGGTACAATTCTTGTGATGAGCTATAATACAGAGCAGGAAGAAGCCAAACGTCTGACAGAACTTGCAGGTAACCAGCAGAGCGGAATCGAAGATTATGAAGCAGTAAAGGAACACGCTGCACAGTTAGAGAAGGCATCCTCCGAAGATGAGAATACAGAAGATGCCGATAACAGTGAGACAAAGAAGAGCAAGAAGAAAGAAGACACAGCCGGGGAAGAGGATGCAGAGGAGACCGCACAGGCAGAAGATACTGCTGAAGCGGAAACACCGAGAACAATTTCCGGTATCGCATGCTGGGGAGATGATCTGATCAATGGTGAGGAATCCAACACCTATTCCTACATGGCAGTGCTTCAGAAACTTCTGACAGACAACGGATATAACCTGACAGTGATCAACAAGACCCTTCAGGGCGGCGGCACACTTTCCATGATGAAGATGGCCGGTGTAAGTGATGAAACTCTTCAGGGATATATTGCGAAACATCAGCAGGCCGCAAATGGTGCGCAGCTGAATGTAACAGAGACAGGAATCCGTGATCTTACAGAAGAACAGACTACCAGAAATGATATGGACTGTGTACCTGTCATCTTCATGGGATACTATGGCGGATGGAATCATGATCCTGCAGAGCTTGCTGAGCAGCAGGAACAGATTTTAAATACATTCCAGAACAAAGACCAGTTCATTGTTGTAGGAACACGTCCTATGGATGGAAGCGTGACTTCTGAAGCACTCGATCAGGTGCTCAGCGAGAAGTGGGGCGAACATTATATCAGTCTTGCAAATGTGACACAGCAGCTGTCTGCTACTCATGAAGCACAGCAGGCTATGGCAGAGGCAGTGTTCCAGAAATTGCAGGAGCTTGGCTATATCAGCCAGAATTGAGTAAACGATTGAAGGAATGAAAATGAAAAAAACAGCAAAAGAAGCTGCGAGACAACGAAAGATTTATATGATTCTGATAATTATCCTGATCATAGTTCTTACAGTTTTGGGCGGCGGGTATTATTTTATGATGCAGACAAAAGTAGCATCCCAAAAGACAAGCGGCATGAACAGTGATGACCAGAGTCGGACGAGCCAGACATCAGGCAGTGGCACGGTGGAATATAAAGGCGGGACATATAAATATAACGATCATCTCAGCAACTACTTATTTCTAGGAATTGATACAAGAAATCCGGTAGATACCTATCAGACACAGGAAGATGCCGGTCAGGCAGATGCGATTTTTGTGGTTTCCATGGACAGGGCAACAGAAGAAATTAAGGTGCTCTTTATTCCAAGAGATTCTATGACGGAGATTGAAGTTTTCAATCCATCCGGTAAAAGTCTCGGAGAGTCAACAGACCACATCAATATACAGTACGCATTTGGTGATGGCAAGCAAAAAAGCTGTGAACTGATGAAGACAGCAGTATCCAATCTGCTGGACGGACTGCCGATTCAGGGATATTGCTCCATGAATATGGATGGTATTCCAGTGATTACGGACTTTGTAGGTGGAGTTCAGATCACAGTGCCTGACAACAGCCTTGAGGATACATATCCGGAATTTAAAGAGGGTGCTGTTGTTAATATTACAGGTGAAAACGCAGAAAAGTTTGTACGATATCGAGACACTGACAAGACCCAGAGTGCTCTTGTCCGTCAGGAGAGACAGAAAACCTATCTCCAGGCATTAATTCAGAAAGCGCAGGAGAAGGCAGGAGAGGATGCCGGATTTGTGGCAGACCTCTATGACAGTATTAAGAGCTATACAGTTACAAACATGGGAAATGACATATTCGCGAAGTTGCTTACAGCATCCGGAAACGGCATCACTGATACAGAGACTGTACCAGGTGAGGGAAAGCAAGGTAAGAACTTTGATGAGTATCAAGTAGATAAGGATGCTCTGTCGGACTTGATTATTTCCATGTTTTATGAGAAAATTCAATAAACCAGTTAGAAGACAGCTGGTTTGGAATAAACTGTATGGTGGCAAATAGTCATTAGTACTGTTATTATTACTCAGAGATAATTCGTACAGACTTCCTGTACGATTATCAATATAAAAATAATCCAAAAGGAGAGGTGCATTATGAAAATTGCAAAAAAATTCATGACACTTGCTTTAGCAACTGCCCTTGGAGTAGGATGTGCTACTGTAGGTGTCAGTGCAGCAGGAAGCCGCACAAGCGCAATTACAGTATCTGCTGAACAGTCTGCAATCTATGAAGTTGTTCAGAAAATCGAAGAAACAGAAGGATTTACTGATCTGCAGGCAGAACTGCCGGCAGTAGCTGACGCTTTCAAACAGGTTAACGAAGGTAAAATGGAAGTAGCTGGTTTCGTTGACGTTCTGAAAACTCTTTCAGAAGAGACAACAGACGAAGAAGTGAAAGCTGCTATCGATGAACTCATTCAGAAACTTGACGGAAAAGAATTCGTTACAGGTTTTGATGAATTCAAAGTACTTGATGCAGACAAAGCAGAGAAGAATGCTGATGGTAAATATGAAGTTGAGATCTCTGTTCCAAGTATCACAGATACTATGGAGAACATTCAGCTTGTAGCTTACAGCAAAGAAGATGCAAAGAAATGGCAGATCGTTGATCCGATCAGCGTTGACAAAGAGAACAAAACTCTTGAAGTTGCATTAGATGATGGTGCTTTCTTCACTGTTGTTGCAGATGCTGAATAATTATTCGGTAATTCAGAAATAAAATGCAGCCGCCATTT
>OGFE01001108.1_pt1 | contig 20868 bp, 20 predicted proteins | sample 1570811 | NCBI WGS metagenome assembly OGFE01 (sample SAMEA2581967, study PRJEB24529) | metagenome | biome: Human gut stool | place: China | collected 2011 | reverse complement strand
GGTGACGGTGACGGCCGGTACGGCTCAGGTGGTATTGAAGGTCGATCAGAAAGGGACGGCCACCCCCCCCCTGGCAGGAACTACATTTGAAATTACGCTCGGTGAGCCGACTCCGACCGGAGTGAATATGAAAGTGGTGCCTTCGGACAACGATGCGGTTTACTATTACGACGTTCTTTCCAAGCAGATCCTCGATCAGCACCACTCGGGCGATTTGGCCGTATATATGAAGAATATGATGGCAGAAGCGGTCAAGAATTACGGCTCGGTCGAAGAGGCTCTCAAAAAGTTGGGATCTCAAGGCGAATCGAACTATGCATTCGAGGGGCTGGATCCGAATACCGATTACCTGGCTTTTGCTGCGGGGCTCGATGCTGCGGGCGAAGTGAATACCAAAATCGAGAGTAAGACTTTCAAAACCAAGGAGCTGGCTGCGGGAGCTACTTTTGAGGTGAAGTTCACCTGTTATTATAACGGAGCGGACTTTACGATTACTCCGTCCGATCTCGAGTTTCCGTATTATTCGGCCATCCGTCCGGCGTTCCGCTACCAAGGACTCGACGACGATGCTTTGCTCCAGACAATCATAGCGGAGGACAGCTTCATGCTCGATTTCATGGCTGCTCCGGGCGTATATGAATACAAGAACGAAGGAGTTTATCTGCCCGATACCGAATATTGGGTGCTGATCTTCGGTTGGGCAGCCGGTGCTCCGACCACTTCGATTCAGAAATTCCCGTTCCGCACGAGCAAACCCAATATCGATCCGGCGGCGTGCCAGTTCACGGTGACCCATTCTGACCTTACTTCGCGCGGAATGAATATATCGATCGAGCCTTCGGACGATACGGTACCTTATATGTTCGATCTGATCTCCGAGGCCGATTACGAGCAGTACAAGGCCGATATGAAGGCTTACGTGACCGAGTATGTGGGGCAGGACATCGACAATCTCGATAACAACCGGGTGTGCGGCCAGTCGGGTTACAGCTATACGAAGGTGCTCGAACCGGGAACGAAATATTATGTATGGGTGGCCAGCATCGACGAGTTCGGCAAGCCTCAAGCGGATGTTTATATCTCCGATCCTATTACGACGCTGCCTAAAGCCGTGAGCGATGCGACGGTAACGGCGACTATCGACAAATACTTCAACGGCGACGACCTCTATGCACTCGATAACGAGAAGTACGCGGATTGCCGGGGGCAGGCCTATGTCATGGTGACTTTTGCGGCCGAGAATGCGAAGGAGTGGTACGGAACGATGGTCGCCGAGGATCCGAACGATCCGACCAGTGCGATTTCCGACGACGAGGTTATCGAAACGTTATTGGTCGGCGGTACGTGGTGTCCTACCGGCAAGCTCTACCTGTGCAAATGGGATACGGAGCATACGATTCTGGCCGTAGGTGTCGCTGCGGACGAGAATCCGGGCGTACTGTTGCGCCAGAGCCATACCTTCACCAAGGCGGGCGCGGCTCCTGTTTCCGAATTCGTGGCACCTGAATCCCAGGGCGTGCGTACCGGGACAATGAAAATCGCTCCGCATGTGGCTTCAGTCAGGAATTACAAGTAACAAATGATAAACCGGATGAAATAGTTCCGGTTGGGGTTAATAAAAGTTAAATGGTGGGAAAAGCGGGCACGTGATGTCTCCGCTTTTTCTTATTGATATTAGAAATCCGCCGGTTTTTCAATCGCTATCCGATCGCCTGTCGCCGGATGGCGGAATTCGATCCTTTCGGCGTGCAGGAACAGCCGATCGGCGGTTGTCCCGTACAGTCGGTCGCCCAGGATCGGAGCGTCGAGCCCTGCTGGATGGGCTGCATGGACGCGTAACTGGTGCGTGCGGCCGGTCAGCGGATAGAAGGCGATGCGGGTGCGGCCGTTCCGGAATTCCAACACTTCGTACTCCGTGATCGCCGGCTTTCCGTGCAGGGGATCGACCGCCTGTCGGGGACGGTCGTGGAGGTCCGGTCGCAGGGGTAGTTCGATACGTCCTTTCGGCGGGGTTATCCGCCCCTCCAGCAGGGCGATGTAGCGTTTTCGGACGGTCCGGTGTTTGAATTGGGCCTGGAGATCCTGGTGCGCTTCTTTGGTCAGGGCGAGCAGCAGTACACCCGAGGTGTCCATATCGAGGCGGTGGACGACGAGCGGTCCCGTAGCTGCGGGATAACGCTCCCGAGCCCAGTCGAGGATCGACGGAGCTTCCGATTTTCCAGGAACGGAGAGCATCCCGGCAGGTTTGAAGACGGCGGCTATCCAGCGGTCTTCGTACAGGAGCTCCGGGGCGGACTGCGGGCAGGCGCGATCGGGTTCGGGCTCGACGTCGAGTCCCCGAAGCATGTGGGCGAGAATCGGGCCGCATTTACCTCGGCAGGCGGGATAGTAGTGTCCGTGACGGCGGATTTCGCCCTTCGGCGAGGCTCCCCACCAGAATTCGGCGATCGCCAGCGGTGTAAGCCGGTGTTCGAAAGCGTATTGCAGCAGTTTGGGGGCCGCACACTCCCCTGCACCGGCCGGGGGTGTACCCTGCGGAGTCGGTGCGAATATTTCCGCCAGATCGCGTATCTCTCCGAGGGCGTTGAGCAGACGGAACTTGCGAAATAGTTTTGCCTGAAGAGCCGCAGAACGGGCCTTACGCTCGTAGCGCAGGGATTCGATTCGTTCCGCGATGGAGGTTCGTTGTGCGTGAAGCGATGCGATCCGATTTTTCCAACTCTGTTTCAACCGGTGCAGCTCCGCTTTTTCGTATTGGCTTTCCCGGACTAAAGCCGTCTGCGTATTTTCGTCCGGGTGCTCCCTGCGTCGGGCTTCTCGGGCGGTTTTTGCGATTCGCATCCGGGCTTTTGCGGCTGCGATTTCCCGGGCGGCTTCTGTTTCCGTTTCTTCTATGGTTCGGAGAAGTCCCCTGTAGCGGACATCCGTTTCGAGGGTTTCGATTTGCCGGTTCAGGTCCGAAATGGCGGCCTCTTCGGTGCGGAAGAGATCACCGGGCCGCAACATGTCGTAGATGGGCGGGACGAAATATTCGTGGCTGTTGCTGCCGGCCAGATTACCTGAAAATGCGGTCAGAAAGCCTACAGTTCCGGCTGAATCCTTCACGACCAGCACCCCGAACATTTTACCCGCAGAGAGTTCTTCGGTCCACTCTTTCCGTTCGCACAAGTAGGCTTGCAGCTCCCGGGCCGCTAATTCGCACAGCGGATGCGGAGTGTAGTGGAATGGGTTGTTGAGCCGCGTCGGAAGCGAGAACGAAGCGATGGAGTGTCGGAAACGATGCAACATGGGGACTGTCTGCGGATTCGGGTAGTCGGACCGAAATAATATTTCGGGAAAAATGGCCGGAGTCGGTTGCCGAGACTTCGGAGTAGTTTGTTATCGTTCCGTTTCAGGGCCGATCGGCAGGGAGTCGATCGGTTTTGTGACGATGCTATCGACCACGAATTTCGAGAATCCCCGCCAGGGAAGCGCTCCGAAATACTCCTTGTAGTGGAGTTCGATGTTTTTGCCGCCCAGCAGCATCAGTTTGCGGGCGAGCGCTTCGTTTTCGACGGAAAATTCGAATTCGTAGGATTGGATCGTGCCGGCCGTTTTGGACCGTATGCCGGATTGGATCAGCTTGCCTTCGTAGGTTTTGAAGACGAGCCCTTTATAGACGACATAGTTCAACTCTCCGCTTTTGACGCCCTCGCCGAAGACGAAGAAGAAGCGGATGTAGAGGAATGCGGTCAGGGCGACGATAAGTAATACGGTGAAGACGATCCAGCGTTTTTTCATGCTTGCGGCGATTTGTTCCGATGCAAAAATAATCATTTAATCCGATTCCGGTCTTCCCTTCGTATTTTTTCCGGGAACCGGAGCGGAAGGCCGGGAAACGCTTGCGGGGGCGAATCGTCTGTCCGGCGGCATAGTCCGGGGTGCTATTCCTGCCGACCGTTTTGCTGCAAATACACAATGTTATAAAAAAAGAGTTGCATTGCTGCAACTCTCTCTCATTCTGTGGTGCCACCAGGAATTGATGTGTCCTTGTAAGCACTTGTATCTCAACGCTTTGCCTTTGGCTTATATAAAAAAGCCACGAGACTGGCACGTTTAATCTACAATAGAATTCACCTTATTTCATAAACACGTTACGTGCACATGTGAATTTCAACGATGCAAAGATAAGCATAAATCGGCTTACACGCAAGTCTCGTGACGTTTTTAAGAGTGTTATTATAGGTATTTTAACACTTCAGACTACTCCTTGCCGAATACATCATAGAAATTCTCTTGCATTATCCGTTCTACATCGGATTCTTTATACAAAATTCGTCCTCCTATGTGGTAATATGGCAGTATTCCATTCTTCCTATATTCGACTAGTGAACGCTTGTTTATTTTGAGAAAATCTGCCAATTCCTTATCGGTTATCAGTTTTTCCCCGTTCAATGTAGGCTTGTAGTTTTCCTTGACTTTATCAAGGATAGCACTCATTTTAGAAAAGGCCGCTATAGCTCTTTTTGCACGATGAGTGTTAGTATGGGTATCATGATTCATCGTTTCTTTCTTTTAATAGTTTCTCAATATCTTCTGGCTTATAGTAGTTCTTCTTGCATATTTGCGTAGAAGGCAACTTCCCACTCGCCCTTAAACTCTGTACTGTACGCTTGGATAGATTTAGTAAGGCACACACTTCGTGAGTATCCAGCCATCTTCCTAAACGTTTTTCTGATTCACTGTTTAATGTTTGTTCAAACTTATGAACGAACATCTCGATACTTGACAAAAGATCCTCAAATACCTTCTCTTCTATTATAACTACTTTCATAAGGCACCTTTCATCTTAAGAAAATCATTAATCTCGGAAGCCTTGTAGTATGTGCGTCCGTCAATCATATAGTAGCGGATAAGTTTCTTCTGGCGGTAGCGTGCAAGGGTACGGTGAGTCACGCCAAGCAGTTTGCTCAGGTCGTAGTTATCCAGCAATGTGTCGCCATCGAGACACTCCTTCATCTTGTTCTGTCGCTCCAGCATCTTCTCAATCTTATCGAAGCGTTCCATCAGTTGGATGAACATCTTGTGGGCGGTTTCACTATTTATTTGTAACATTGTATAATCTGTTTAAGTGTAAATAATCGGGTTACTACACCGTGTTGCGCAACAGGTTATACTTATTAAATGGCATCCTGCGTGCCAATGACATGGAATGACACGAAAAGACACCGATACATCATTGTGTATCAGTGAAATAAAAATTTTCAGTGTAAAAATTGGGACTTTTTAGAGTATTGCAAAATGCAACACTTTTTCGCAACCTGCTATTGCAAAATGCAAGAGTTGCGATAGATGATGCGTGTTATCCCGTTGGAGAATGAGGTGGTTTTATGAACGTTCCAACGACTTGGGGTAAGGTCATCGAATACGGGAGTTCCCTTACCTGCAATGATTGGCAGGATATAGACAACCATCTCGTCAATGAGGTTGTAACGGGATAGTCCTCGCAGAAGCTCTATGCTATCCTTGTCGGATATTTCAGCGATGTATGTATCGGATTGGTTGTTGTCGGAGTGTTTCTCGGCAAGCAGGTCCAGTAGCGGATAGTGTGGCGTCAGGCGATAGATGCTTCGCTCGTGCCAATATGGAAAGCCTTTGGTATCATTCATTACCCACTGCATTAAATTCTCGTCAGCTGTCGGAAGAAAGCCGTCCATTGTCACTGCTGTTATGATCTGAATCTTTGCCATATCGTTACCTCCGTTCAAAAAAGAAGCGTGGTCATCACGCATCCGAACAGAGGCTCTGGCATGGGCCTATGGTGATATACGCAATGCCACGCTATGCCATGGGCATAGCATAAGCATACGCAATTTATCACCATTACATCAACTGCCAGATTTCTGTTCGGGATTCTTGCGAACTTATGTTATGTAAACGGACAGAGACCACTAATGTTCTGTCACGATATTTCAATTTTACGGCTCAAAGATACAACTTTTTGCCGATACGCGGTTCATATTGCCCCCACAATCATCATTTTATGCCGTACTTTTTCATCTTACGGTATAGTGTAGATGAGTCTACATTGAGCATTTGAGCCGCTTTTGTCTTGATGCCGCTGCACGACTGCAAGGCTCTGATGATGCTCTGTTTCTCCAGTTCTTCGTCTTTTAACGGAAGCAATGGAGCCTCCGGAGCATCTGCTTGTATTGCAAGTGTGATGTTCAAATCCGCATAGTCGATGAGCGTATCTTTGGCCATCAATACTGCCCGTCTAATCTTGTTCTGCAACTCCCTGATGTTACCTGACCAGGAGTGTGAGAGTAACAACCGTTCCGCTTCAGCCGTGAAGCCCGTTCTTTTCCTATGAAGCTCCGCAGAATATTTTTCTCGGAAGAAGTTGGCAAGCGGGAGTATATCTTCGGGGCACTCGCATAGTGATGGTTGGTGTATCTCAAACTCACCTAAACGGTGATACAGGTCCTCACGGAAACGACCGTCAGCAATAGCCTTCTCCATATTCTCGTTGGTGGCGGCAACGATACGCACATCCGCCACACGCTCCCTGCTTGAGCCTACAGGCATGAATGTTCCCTCCTGCAATACACGAAGCAATGAGGATTGCATATCAAATGGCAATGTGCCTATCTCATCAAGGAATAGCGTACCACCTTTGGCGGCATCGAAGTAACCACCCTTGTCTGTGTCTGCACCCGTAAATGCTCCTTTCGTATGTCCGAAGAACATCGAGGCGGCAAGTTCACGAGGTATCGCTCCGCAGTTTACCGCCACGAAAGGCATATCCTTGCGGGTGCTGTGGAAGTGAATGCTTCGGGCGATGGACTCTTTACCCGTACCATTGGCTCCGAGTATCAATACCGTTATGTCCGATGAGGCAACGATTTCGGCAAGATGCTCCGCCTCCCTTGCCTTTGGACTTATACGCTTGAATAGTTCCTTCTCCTTGCTGCGCATCGTTGCTATGGGCTTCAGCAGTTCCTTGACCATCTCCACCAGCTGCTCGTGATATACAGGCTTGGAGAGATAATCTTTTGCACCCATCTTGATAGCCTTGACAGCATCGGTAATGGAGGCATATTCGGTCATTATCACAAATGGGATATCCATCTTCTCCTTGCCAATCCATTCAAGGAGGTGTATGCCGTCGCCTTGTGGCAGACGCACATCGGAGAGTATCAGGTCGAACCGTTCCTTGCGTAGCAACTTATGGGCAAAGGGCTCATTCATAGCCGTAGCCACTGAATATCCTTCACGCTCCAGCCAGTCTTTCTGTATATGCGAGAGGGCTATATTATCCTCTACTATCAGTATCCGTTTCTTCATCGGCTGTTCTCTCTATCTCTTTACGGGCATCCTCCATTAGACGCTCTATGTGGGTTATAATCTGTCCTGTATGTACCAATAATGCCTGAATATCATTATCCTGTTCCTTCAATGCCTTGCGGTATGCAAGGAGTGTGTTCTCCATTGAGAGCATCTCCCACATCGGCATCATACGATGTACGACATTACGCATGGACTCCACCTTCTCTGTTGTCATCGCAATCTTCAAATCCGTCATATCCTTCTCACAGCTCTCCAGCAGTAATCTCAATACCTTCCTTTTGTCTGTAACCTCAGCAAGCAGTCCGGAGAAATCAGCACTTTCGTTCTGTTCCCTCTCCTTGACTACGGAGGCGAGGTGTTGCAGCAGGTCTACCATGGAGAACGGCTTGAAGATACAGCCGTCAAAGCCAGCATCCAGCAGAGCCTGTCTGTCGCCATCCTCTCTGGCGGTCATCGCCACCACCGGTACGGTTCGGGAATTGCCTATGCGTGATTTACGCAACAATTCCAAGACTCTGTAACCATTGGTGTCGGGCATCTGAATGTCGGTCAGCACAAGGTCGTAGTCCTTATTTCTAATCTCCTCAAAGAGTTCTTTGGCATTGATGCAGGTCTTGCACGAGACACCGTTACGCTCCAGCATCTCCTTGATTACCTCCAACTGCAAGGTATCATCGTCAATGGTGATTACGCTGCCAGGCAGGTGATGCGAGATATCATCCATTACCGTTTCCTCTTCCACACTCTCATCGGTTACAGGCAGAGGCAATTTAACAATGAAGATCGTTCCTGCACCTTGCTTGCTCTCCACCTCAATCGTTCCACCAAGCAGAGTGACAAGACCTTTGGTGATAGGCAGACCAAGACCGTAGCCATCGGCATTATTCTCATTTGTAGCACGCTCGAATGGTACATATATGCGTTTCATCATATCTTCGGAGATGCCGACTCCCGTATCGCTTACCTTCATTGTCAGCCAGCCATTCTCATACGAAGCCTTGAAACATACATTTCCCTCGGATGTGAATTTGACAGCATTGGTGATGAGATTGTTGATGATACGCTCTATCTTGTCCTTATCACCCTTTACCGTGACATTTGTATTTGTGTTGCGATGCTTGAATTGCAGTCCCTTCTCCTTTATCAGGTGTGATACGCTGTCGGCTATTCTCTCCAACGACTCGGACAGGTGGAACGGAACGGGATTCGGAGTCTCCTTGGCTTCATCCAGACGATAGACATCAAGGAGGTTATTTACAAGGTGCAGGACATGCTTGCATAGAATGGTAATGTTCCTGAGCTTGTGGTTGCGTCTCTTCTTGTCCCTCATATCCATAGCCAGCTCTGCGTTACCGCTGATACCGTTGAGCGGGCCACGGATATCGTGCGATATGGTCATGATGATCTTGTTACGCATTTCAAGCAACTCGGCATTTTTGCGGTTGCTTGCCTCCAATTTGCGGCGACCACGCTCTTTACGCCCGTAGTCACGCATAATTACGATGTATGAGAGCAGCAGAGCAAGGAAGATGAAGGCTGTTATACCTCCCAACCATACTTTTGTCCGTTCACGGGTCTCAATGATCTGTTGCTCACGCTCTTGCAGGTCTGTCGTGACACGCTCATCCATTGCAGCAATTAGACTCTTCAGACGTTGGTTGATGTTGAGATTACGCTGTGCCAGACTATCTGCCGTTTCGGATAGTTGCCTGCTCTGCTCGGACTGTTTCCTGATGACATCACGATTGAGGGTGTAGAGTTTCGTGGAAGTTGTGGATTGAGGCGGAGTCTTCTCCTTTTTCTTGAAGAGTCCCAAGAAACCACCTTTCTTCTTCGGGGGCTCCTGCGTACTCTCATAAGCGATGACGGGGACACGCTCGGCAAGTTCTTCGCCAAGTTCAACCTGTTTTTCAAAGAGTTGGGAGATATTGAATAGTTGGATTTCCTTCTCTGCCATCAGATGCCGCAGACTATCTATTCGTTCTCCCGAATAGTAGTTCTTGAACTCGCAGAGAATGCTGTCGACCTCCATGCGTTTGGCACGGTAGAGTGCGGTGTCTGCCTCCTCCCATTCGAGGATCGTCTCACCGAACATCGTGAGGTCGAGCATATGCACGTATGCTTCATGTACATTTTGTCGGAGTCGGTGAATCTCTTTCACTTCACGCTCCAATCTGTTCATCTGTCGCCACTCGTGCAGGTACGTATATACGATACCACCAATTAGGGCGACAATAATAGTATAGCCTAAGGCTAACTTTCTTTGAATCTTCATTGCGTCCTATATTTAAGGCTCGGGTTAGTCCGAACAGTTTATCATATATGCCTTGGAGCGCAAAATTACTTATAAAGCAAAAAATTAAGGTGACTTTATCATTTTTTAATAGCTATTCAAGGCTGTGATGTAATATAAAACGCTAAAAATGTTGGCTATATTGTTATAAAAGTGGGCAATAGCATAAAAAAAGCCATCATATTTGTGTGAATATGACAGCTACTATTGATTATACCATTATCGGATTGACCTTCATTGTCGCAAGGTTTAGATAGAGTCCGTGATGCTCTATCATACCGTGTCGGAACATCTTCCAGAGGATATTGCAGCCGAGCTGAGCTAATGTGGAGTTGATGAACAGGTCCTGTTTCTCCAATGCCTCGGCAAGTGAACAGCTCGGACCGGAGTCATCTTCCTTGATTCGGGCATACTTTACCAACTTTGTGATGACCTTTAATGACGGTACGGTCTGGTAAATTTGAGAAGTGGGTTGCTTTATCTTTTTCGGGATACTACCCAATACGACCTGTCCCGATGTTTGCGTGTTGCCGAAGTCAAGCCAATACAGAGGTGTCTGATAGTTTGTATAATTGTACTGTGGCAATGCTTTGAGTACATTCCAGAGGTCTATTCTCGACTTTATATTGTCCGTACAGGTTATGGTTATATTGGCAAGATGTTCCTGTCGTACATCTTTCATATTGGAGGGATAGAGTGCCGGCACTGCCTTCCAGTCATTCCCGAAGAAGTTGTTGATGCGTGTTATCAGGCAATTCGCCTTATTCAGCCCCAAGTCGGAATACCCGAAGAGTTGTCGTCCTATGTTGGCTTCAGTTACAATATCGGGATCGTATAGCGTTACGAATAGTCCCGGATGTCCGAGGGCACGAAGTGTTACATCCAATCGTGCAAGGTTTGTCAATACTTGCGAACCTGTACCGCCACCACCTATAAGGTTTACCGTTACGGGGTGTTGTGGTACGAGCAGATAGCTGTCGGTATAATGTACTCTTTTCATCGTAGTATATCTTTAAGTTTCAAATTCTTTAGAGGCTTTAACTCTTCAATGTTGAAGGGAGCATCTTTTGCTGCCTTTGTTACCAGTACAAGGTTGCTCTTTGTGGGATTTCCGTTACCTCCGAGGTGTGAGAACTCTGTAAGCCAGAACTTCTTCTCCCAGTACTCAAGTAATTTGTCGTAGGTAATCTCTGTCGGCTTGTCAATCTTTGCCGAGCCGAGACAGACGCTTGACCCTGTGACATTGAAGAACGGAGCAGCGTAGAGTTCCGTTTCGGGCTTCAGTTCCTTGTCTATGTATGCGTAGATGTTCATACGCTCATCCCGCACCTCATAGATGACACCTGGCAGGTTGTACTCGGCATTCTCAATATGTAGCGACTCCTTGAAGAACATCATACGCTTTTGTGGCGGGTTATACCAGACATATTTCTCGTAGCCCTTGCGGGTATCACTCCATAGCATATTTGTCGGGATGCGACCATGCGGTGTGCTGCTGTGCCTCTCGGAATATCCCTTGATAAGTTCGTTGATGAAGTCCACCGTTACGGGACGGCCTTCGCTCATGGCTCCCTCATTATCTATGCTCCTTACTTCAAGGAAGTATGTATCTCCTCCATCTGTGGAGTATGCTATCAATGCCGCACGTGGGTGCAGCATCGTATTTATCTGCTTGGTAAGTTTGTTTGTATCCATAGTGATTATCGTATGTAGTGAATAAAATCATCTGCCCACTTGAAAAACCTTTCAGGATAGGTATCTTCAAGTGTAAAAACCTTGTCGGTCTTTGGAGAGACGGCAAAGGTTGATGCAGGAATAATATCGTATGACTCCTGACGGGAGGAATTATAGAAGTCGATAAGGTGTTCCGTCATTATATCATCGCTGTCATAGACAACTCTTATCTGCTGTTCGAGTGTCATCGGCAGATAATCGGGCTCCTCGTCATAGAACGGGTCATAGCCATAGTACATGATGGCTTTATCCGTCTTTATGAACTCAAGTCCTCTTCTCAGCAGTTCGATAAGACCTTGTTCAAAGCCATTCTTACACTCATATTCTTCTATGGCTTTCGGCAGGTTCTTGTAGTAGGACTTTCGCCACACCCTGTCGAGGAGTTTATATGCTCTGCCATCCTTGTATGATTTCACGAGCTTTTCCCTCGCTCGCCTCTCTTTGGCATCTTCATCCTCATAGCAGCCTTCAGTCAGCATATCCATAGCCCAGTCCATATCATCCTCATCGTTGATAGTGGTTATACCGTTCTCTTTCATAAAATTATGATAGAATGTGATGACAATGCGTCTGAGTGTGGGATTCAGTTCCTCCACGAACTTTACAGGGAAGTAGTACAGTGTGTACTCACCCCAAGTATGTGTGTTCCACACATTGAAGTATAGACAGCCATTGTCATCTTCAAGGTTGAGATACATGCCGCTTTTATTTACGAGGTCGTTCATCTCATTGTAGAGATTGACAATACCTTCACCGATAGTTCGGCCGGGTGTATGCTCCGCCTTTACATTCATCAGTTCGGCATAGCGGAAATAAGAATCACGCAGGTATTCGTAATTCTCCTGCGTGATTAGGTTATAACTATTTCCGCAATAGCTCTCCCTCATAATAGTCTGCGGTGCTATGGGGAGAATAGGTGTCTTTAGAAAAGAATTACGGCACCCGTTGGCGCCGTAACTCTCTCTACTCTTATCACACCGTATCGTACCTCCCGCTTGGTCGATGCGATTATCATCCTTGCGAGCTGTTCCGACTGATGTTCGTCCAATGGTCTGCATGACTTCTTCTTTTTAGTGTCCTTACTCATAGTTATCATCCTTTTGTTCCGATGGTTGTCTTGAACTCATATACAGCCTTGTCATCCTTGATGGTCGGGCCGTGTACGGTTGCTGTTGTCAGTTCCGGATAGATGTTCGAGTAGAAGCTCATCACACTCTCCGGAGAGTCGTTCGGATTGGGATCAGGAAGTGTAATCATCTCTGTACCTTTCTTAAAGGTGAATGATCGCTGCATTTCGTTTCTTAAAAGTGCCATAGTCTTAAACTGTTTGGGCGTATGCCTGTGAATAATGATTTTCTAACATTGACTGAGGGAAGTCGGGATATTCCTCATAATCCTCGGGGCGGTATGCAGGGCCTTCGTGCATATATGCCTGCTGTAACTCTTCAGGCATAGGAGGCTCTTCATGATGTGGGAACATCGGAATCTCACCCTGCGGATAGTGAGGATGCTGCTGTCCTACATTTTGAGGAGGATAACCGCCTTGTGGCACGGTGAACATAGGCTGCCCGCCATACTGAGGCTGTGGAGGTTGCTGAACAGGTCGCTGTATCGGCTGCTGCACGGGACGCATTACAGTCTGTTGTGGCTGTGGCGGCATCTGTCGTGGTGCTGCCTGCGGCTGGATAGGCTGCTGTGCAGGTTGCGGTGCCACATTCTGCGGTTGTGCCACTTGTGGAGCCGGTGCAGGAGTCTCTTCCATCATCTCGAAGAGCGAGCCTTGGTTCATCGCCTTCTTCTGTGCGGCAATCTTCTCATCTACCTCCTTCTGCTTGTCGGCAGTGGCATACATACGAGCCTGTTGGAGTGCGGTGATGGCATCCTTATGATTCTTGGCAGTGATAAACTCCTCGGCCTTCTTCATATGCTTCTCGTACTTCTCACGCTTCTCCTTCTCCTCCTTGGTCTCCTTAGCCTTGGCATCCTTTGCCGCCTTACTGTTGGCAGCGGCCTTGTCTGCCTGCTTCTCGAACTCCATCAAATTGGAGATAAGCCCCGTAGCCTTGCGTATAGGCTGCATGATGTGTTGCAGGAACTCTGCATCCATCTCTTCGGGAGTGCCCGTTAGTGTCAGCGGAATGATGTGGTTTGCTGCCTCATCTTTAAGTCCGTTGGCCTTCGGCAATGTTGATACAGTAAGCTGTCCGTTCGCTTTGCGGATGACGAGCGTAAGATCTACGCTCTCGGTCATCATCTGTGAAATTGATGTGAAAAACATAACTTTATGATTTAATGTTAATACTGAATTATTTTCTTGTGATGTTCACTGGTTGAAGAACTCTGCAAGCAGTCTGTTACGGTCAGGATGCTTGCTTATCTCCAGAATGGGATTGAGCAGATCCGATATATGTACCGGACCTCGTGAGCCTCTTGGCGGCAACTTGATTTCAGGTTCAGTGACCTTTACTCTTCTTCTACGTACCACAGGCATCTGCATCGGTGCCATCGGTACACTTGCGATGATTGCTTGATTCATAGCTTTATCTTTTATTATATGGTTAATACTCGGACTTTGGCAGTCCGTTGAACTACGAGGGCGTTAAGGCTAATGCTTCCGGTAAGGCAAGGTTTTCGGGGAAAATACCGCAGCACGGCGAGGATGATTTTCTCCGAAACCACCTGTGGCCCGACCTTGCTGTCCGATAAGAAGCATTGGCCAACTTTGCCCTGTAGTTCATCGGCTTGCCAATGGCTGGTATTTTCTCTTTCCTTCTCTTCATTCTTATCCTCATACTTGAATCGTCCACCTACAAAAAGAGCCGTCCGAGAAGGACAGCTCCCACAACCCATATCGCAATATATCTGCTTATATGGTGTATGTCGATGACAAGACCTTTTCATTGCTTTAAGAGTTAGAAGACCAAGAAACTGAGTATGGCAAAGAGTATCAGTGCTGCCATTACGATGCAGGCAATCTTGTATATAAATCGGAAGAAGCCAGGGAAACATACGATGGCTACCGCAGCCCATACGGGTGATACACCTCGTGTATAGAGATAGCTGAAACCTAATGCTGCTACTACGGCTAACAGTATCATGCCTATCCACTTCATTCTCTTTCTTACGATTGGGTCATTTGTTTTCATATCCTATATTATTTAGTGGGAACAGTAGTTCCCGATTTCGTGGGCTTGGATGTGAAACGCCTCCACCGGCAAGGTTTTCGGTAAAAATACCGCAGCTGTGCGAGGATGATTTTTGCCGAAACCGCCTGCGGCACGACCTTGCGGGGTGGAATGAGGGCGGTTCACTACCTTTGCCTACGAATTGGGTTGACTGACATCATCTTTTCTTATCTCTCTTCTTTTCAGGAAATGCCAGCATTACATTGAACTCATCGTCAAAGGCTACGGCGGCATCGAAGGAGTTACCTTTCTTTCCCTTGAATCCCTTGATCAGCTTGGTCGCTCCCGATGAGAGCAACTGTTCCAGATGCTGCTCGTTAAGTTCCTTGTTCAGCACCTTGCGGAATACAAGCAGACCGCAATCAGGATTGTCGCACTTGGCGACCTTCGGGCGTATCATCACTTTGCCTGTACCGCATTTGGGGCAAGGAATGGTACGCTGTTTGGGTGCAGGGAACTTCAGTCCGAGTACCTCGCGTGTAACCTGCGAGGTAAAACTCTCGATGGAGTGCATAAAGGAGCGTGTCTCCAAAGTATGCTGCTCTATTTGTAGGAGTGTTTTCTCCCAACTGCCTGTCAGCTCCACGTTGGCAACCTGCATATCCTTTACCGCCTCGTAGATGTAGAGTCCCTTCTCGGTAGGTACAAGTGCCTTGCCTGAACGCTCGATATAGTCACGCTTGAAGAGTGTCGTGATGATGGCGGCTCGTGTGGCTGGTGTTCCGATACCCAGTTCTTTCATCGCCTCTTTTGCCTTCTCATCGGTGATGTTCCTACCGCAAGTCTCCATAGCGGCAAGGAGTGTCGCTTCGGTATAGAGCGGCTTGGGCATTGTCTTACGCTGTGCCGTGCCATAGCCCGTAACGGGTATATGCTCACCCTCGGCGAAGCGTGCCGTACCCTTGTTGGCTTCTGTCTCGTCCTTCTCGGCATCCTCCTTGCGGGCAAAGACAGCACGCCAGCCCGGATTGACGATGGTAGTAGAGCGTGAACGGAACTTCATATCCTCGGCGGTCGCCTCCATTACCAGTGACTCCTTCTCGCAGCGTGGTGAGAACGCTTCAAGCATACGCCCTGCAATCATCGTATAGACAATCTGCTCGTGGGCGTTCAACTCCTCAGGCTCTACACCTGTGATGATGAGTGCGTGGTGATCCGTTACCTTGTCATCATCTACACTACGCATATTCAGATGCTCAAAGTCGAAACGCTTGCCATACTCCTTGAACTCGGGCATAGTGGCAATCTTCCAAAGAGAATCATAGACCTGCTCCATCAGGTCATGCGAGATATATCTGCTACCTGTTCTCGGATATGAGATATACTTCTTCTCATAGAGAGCCTGTGCCACAGAAAGGGTCTTCTCCGCACTCATATCATGATGCGTGTTGCAGTCCTTCTGTAAAGTGGTAAGGTCGTACAGAAGCGGTGCCTGCTGGTAGGTACGCTTGCGCTCCACCTTCGTGATGAGTGCCGTTGAGTCGGGCGAGAATCGTGCGTGTGCCGCCTCTGCCTGCTCCTTGCTCTTGAAGTCCTCGATATGTGCGAACTGACGGAACTCGCCCAAGCGTTCAAGTGTGATATGCAGTTGCCAATAAGGTGTAGAAACAAAATCGCGGTTCTCCTTGTAGCGGCTGCATATCATCGCCAGCGTAGGAGTCTGCACTCGTCCGAGGGAGTTGTTGGGCATACCCGAAGCCAAAGCCAATGCACGGCTGGAATTCATACCCACGAGCCAATCAGCCTTTGCACGACAATCGGCAGCGTGGTAGAGACTATCGTAAGCCTCGCCATCCTTGAGGTTGCTCATACCTGCACGGATAGCCTCGTCCGTGAGTGAGGAGATCCAAAGACGCTTGAAGGGCTTGGTATATCCGAGGTAGTGGTAGATGTATCGGAAGATAAGTTCTCCCTCACGACCTGCATCCGTTGCCACGATGATGCTGTCGCACTTGCTAAATACCTCGTCAATGACCTTGAGCTGCTTGGCGGCACCTATGTCCGTTACCATACCTCTGTCGGTCTTGATCTGTCTTACCACAAGCTGGAACGGTTCGGGGAGCATAGGCAAATCCTCGTGCGAAGCCTTACCGTATCCGTATGCCGATGGCATGGCGAGGGAAACGAGGTGTCCCAATGCCCAGGTTACAAGATAACCGTTGCCTGCCATGTAACCGTCCTTCTTCTCTGTTGCACCGATGACGCGGGCGATGTCCTGACCTACGCTCGGCTTTTCTGCTATAATTGCTATCATAATTATTCGGGAATTAAAGAAGCCGTCTCCCGTCCCGATTACGGTGCGGGAAACGGCTGTCAGGTTAGTAATGGAATCGTGTTACTGCGTGGGGTTGATACCGATGATTTCGAGCAGCGGAGAGTCGTTCTTGCGTACAAGCTGCAAAGTGGCATCCATCACCACATCTACACCGAGGAGTACGAGGCTCAGCGATACGACACCCGTCTTCTCGCCTCGGAGCAGTGTTTCAAGCTCACCTGCCTGTTCGAGTTCATCCTTGAGGATACCGATACCTGATAGTTCGTCCCAGTTTACATCTTCCACCTTGAAAGGTGCTTTATTCTTATCGTTCATCTTAAGATTCATTTTAGAGTTATACATTGATTTTACTTGTCCGAGTTACGGATTAGATACTCTGTCCCTTTGACTGACGCTTCTCCTGTTTCTCGGCTACCACATTACGCTGTGAGGCGTTGCGGTTTCGGTCGGGATTCTCGTTATAGAAGTCGAGCTTGTTTTGGTTGGAGTTCAGCTTGACATACTGCGAGATACTCTTGCCATCGAAGCCCTTCATTCCCTCCACGAGTACCGACTTGCCGCTCTGAAGGTCGGCACGCTGCTGACCGGAGAGCTTGGCACCGAAGATCTCCTTCGGAATCTCGAACTTGGCACGCTCCTCAAAGCCGTCGGGAGTGCGAGAGTACATCAGTCGTCCCGTCTCAAGGTCTGCCTTGATGAACGATGAGAACTCCTCGCCACGGTTGTTCACCATATCATTGAGGAAGATGGCTCGACCTTCACGAAGGTCTTTCTGCTCCTCGGCTGTAAGTTTCACACCGCCTATCTCCTTCGGAATGTAGATTTCTCTTGCACCCTCTGGTGAGTCGGGGTTGTAGCGTGTGTAGTTAGGTCGTCCTGTCGCCTCATCGAGTTTCACATACGATGAGAAGAGTTCGCCATCCTTACGCTGCATATCCTCCACGAAGATTGCCTTGCCTGCATTGAGGTCTTCAATCTGCTGCTTGGTAAGTTCCACACCACCGAGGGCGGTACGGTTGAAGATGCGGTCATTCTCGAAGATGAAGTCGATACCTCTACGCTCGGCACTCACCTGAATGTGGGCATTGAACTCGTTGCCCGACTTGGCGGTCATACCCTCGATATAGACCTTCTTGCCCTCACGCAGGTCGTTCTTCTCCTGGTCGGTGAGCTGCACGCCCTTAATCTCGTTAGGGATATAGACATTCTCGGCACGCATGGCCACCACTTCGTTGGTCATCTTGTCAAGGCTGATGAACGATGGGATATACTCTCCGTTGCGACCTTTGAGTTCCACCACTCGGCCCATATTGCCTGTTTCGAGGAGGTTCTTCTTGTCCTCTTCCGAGAAGATGTGTCCGAAGTAAGGACGCTCCAATTCGGGCTGCTTGCGGATACCGTGGATGGCGAGTACTACCTCACCGGTGTTGGATTGCTGCAACGACAGGCGTGCATCGGTACGCAGTACGGCAGAGCCGAAGTTAAGGTTGATAGGTACAAGCTGGTTGGTCTTGTAGCCTTTGAGCATTGAATCAAGGAGTCCTCGCTCCTGAAGATACTCACGCGAGAGTCCGAAGTTCTTCAACTGGTCCCAGTTGATCATAGACTCGTTGTAACGATACTGATTGTTCTGCTGCTGGTCGTTAGCTTCAACGACGGGCTGCTGGGTTTGATTTTTCTTTGCCATTTCTTCTGAATTTTGATTGTTAATACTCTGTTCTGTTTGGTTTTTGGGGGTTATCTCATACTTTTTGAGAAACTCTTCCACTGCTTTTGTTTTCTTACCTTCAGCAAGGTCTTCGATGGCCTGCTTGACTTCGGGTTTGTCGAACTCCTCCTCCTTCATCGTGAAAAGACCGAAGTGTGTAGGGTCTTTCAACTGACTCCAGAAGTTCTTGAGGAAGTTCTCGAAGAAGGTCGCATAGCGGTCAATCTTGAGAAAGGAGTTCTGATGCTCTTTGTCTGCCGGCACGGTGGAATACTTGCCGTTCTTGTTGATTTCGGATACCGCTTGAATGAGCAGTTCCATCTTGTCTAAAACCAGCACGATGTCGCTCATCTGCGGGTTCTCGGTGACTTGTGTTTTTGAGGGGTCATCCCTTACATTTTTCTTTGCCATAACTGTGAGTTTTTAGCGTTAATAACTAATGTTGTCACCGCAAATATATATAGCAAATTTTAATAAAGCATTGACATTTAAGCCGTTAGACTATACAAGTCATAAGGTGTCATCACTTGTCATAGCAGGTACGAAAGCAAAGTCACGAAAAGGGGCAAAACAAGGGTGAAAAGAGGGAAAACGCTCCACACCGAAACGGGGTCGGAAGGAGCGAAAAACGAAGGCAAAAAAATGTGCGAGAAAAAGCGGTGGTATGACCGAAAAGAAATAACTTTTGTAATATGCAGAGTTGAGAGCTGAGCTGCTTTTGTCCCCACTTAAAAAATCGGGCACTAAAAAGATGGCGGTGGTTGATAGACCTTATAGGAGAATATAGATATGGCAGTCTGGTTGAGAATAGAGATGCGGCATATCTTACCGCAATGGATTTTTGACCTGTTGTACTATGCGTCGTAGGTCGCTTCGCTTGCTAAGTCCCAACCTCTGTCTCAACTCGGACGGCGATACCGGAGCGTTTTTTCGGGTTAAAAATTATCGCAGAGAATTTTTTGCCCGAAAACCCTCGGCTCGAACGTGGAGGTATTGTCCCTCCGAGTTAACTTCTTGAAGGGACTTTGCGAGTGAAGCGGGATTTTCACGCTATATATACTTTTTGTAGCCCTTTCTGTCTTTCATTCGTAAAAAACGGAGTAACTTTGCAGAAATAATAATTGTATTTACTATGATAAATGGATTGATAGCCATAGGATATAAAGATTTGTGGGATGACTATGATACAGTTGACCCATTATCATTGTTAAAGGATGTTCCAACCATTGGAGTATTAGATTTTATTGTAGAGAGGCAAAATGAAGTTCTATTTGCTTTCTCAGATATAGAAGCGCATAAGAAAAGACTATATGAAATGCGTTGTTATTTAGATGAAAATGCGATACACAGGTTGGATAATTTTATTTCTACACATTCCGCGATATCTCTATTTAGTTGTGAAAGTAACAACTTGATGTGTAAATTGGCATTACAACAAGCCAATATAGCAGACCATAAATTGCAATCTAATGATTTCTTGAATATATATAAGGCATATCTCTATTGTACTCAAAAATGGACTGATGTTGCATCAGAAAACATCGATCCGAGTGATATAGAAGGATTATTCTTAAGAATTGATTTGCCTATTGTTGAATTCAAATTACATAAGGATTTTAGAACACAATTATTTAAGGCAAAGGAGTTCTTTAAGTTTTGTGAACAAGATCATTTCTTTAACACATACTTACAATGGTTTTGTGAAGATAAAAAAATAACCCATTGGCAAGATTATATATTCCAATGGTTTGGTTTTTTAGATGCGAGCCTTAAAAATAGATGGATTCAATTTGACATAGCTCAACAAGAACTGAAGGATTTTTTTGACATCTATACTATTGAGTTTTCAAATTGTAATACTTTATGGGATAGTAATGACCAACTCTATCTAAGAGATCATTTTTTATTCAAACCAAAAGAAGGCTTGTATTTATTACTTAATCATAGCTTAATGGTAGATAAATTCTATCAAGGAATGAAGTTTGATTTTTGCAAGAGTATAATATCAAGAGGAGGAAAAGATGAAAACGGCAATTTAATTAAAAATATTCCTGTTTTTAATGCTTTATTAGGAAGAAAGTTTTCAGAAGTAGTAATGTTTTATGAATTGATGAATAAGTCATTCAAAGGAAATTATGATGTAGTTTTATCAGGAATAGAGATGCAACCTTATTTTGAGAATGGTGGAGAACCAGATTTTTACATTAGAAAAGGTAATTGCGCTTTTGTTTTTGAGTATAAAGATTTGACTCTTGGAGATCCAATTAAGTATTCCTCTGATACAAATTTTATCAATAGTTCGTTAAATTTTCCAGGCCCTAAGCGGCCCTGGCAGTAAATAAAA
>OGFE01001057.1_pt1 | contig 21771 bp, 16 predicted proteins | sample 1570811 | NCBI WGS metagenome assembly OGFE01 (sample SAMEA2581967, study PRJEB24529) | metagenome | biome: Human gut stool | place: China | collected 2011 | reverse complement strand
CTTTCTATGTGCCTTTCTGTGTTTCGGAGGAAACGGAAATGCTCAAAACGTAGCTTTGAAGACAAATGCTCTTTATTGGGGAGCTACTACCCCCAATGCCAGCGTTGAAATTGGTTTGAGCCGAAAGTTTACTACCGACTGGCAGCTGGCATACAATCCTTGGACGTTTAGGGATGACAGAAAGATGCGTTTCTGGCTTGTGCAACCAGAATTGAGATACTGGTTCTGCGAGAGTTTTGAAGGTCATTTTGTAGGAGCTCACTTGCATGGAGCACAATATTATGGAGGTTTCAGTGATAAGCGATACGACGGTTACTTGGCCGGAGGGGGAGTAACCTATGGCTACAACTGGATATTGTCGTCGCACTGGAATCTGGAAGCGCTGATTGGTGCCGGATACGCTCGCCTTTGGTATAAGGAGAGTCCCCGCATTCCTTGCAGTAAGTGCCATGAAGACAAGACCAAAGATTATTGGGGGCTTACAAAATTGGCTGTATCGGTTTCTTATATCTTTTAAACGTTTGCAATATGAAATTCAGATATACATATTTAATCTGGGCTGGATGCTTGTGGCTTGGAGTAGCCGGCTGTGCATCATCGGGTATGAGTAAGAAAGTTGTGGTAACACCGGTGCGTACACTGATCCCCGACAGCATGTCTACTGTGGGTGTGGATGTGAATATTCACATTCCGGCAAAGGCCTTTACAGGTCGCACCCGCCTCATTGTTGTTCCGCAGTTGCTGCAGAAAGACTCTATGCTGGCAGAATACACTCCTATGGTGTTCGATGCTCCTATCTATAGTAAGAAAATGAACCGCCGTGTACTTCTCGACGGCTATGTTGATACACTGGCAAATGTCGCACGCAAGGTAAACAACCGCAAGGAGTACGATGTAACCTATTCCGAACGGGTAGCCGTGCCTGCCGATATTGACGGCGGACGCATTGTGGCCGTACTTTCTACCAACGGATGTGGTGAGTGTGGTATTGCCGATACCGTAGATATTGCTTACATCAACAATATCCCTACGCTGATAGAACCTAAGAAATCGCTTCAACTGAACTGGATTGAGCCAGAGTTTGTTATCCGTCCCAAGGTTATGGAAGGCAGAGGAGAAGCTTTGTTGCAGTTCGTGATAAACCGTTACGACATCAACCTCTCGCTGGGTGATAACCGCAACGAGATGAACCGTATGCTTGCTACGCTGCAGAAAATCGTGACAGACTCGCTTGCCACACTGAACAGGGTAAGCATTTACGGTATGGCATCGGCTGACGGTTCGTATGCTTTCAATACTACCTTGTCGCGCAACCGTGCCAATTCTGCCAAAAACTGGCTGGTAGACCAGCTTCATATCAGTACGTCGCAGGCTTCACGTTTCAGTGTCGGTTCCCGTCCCGAAGGCTGGATGCCGGTGCTGCAGGCAATGATTGCCGACGGACACCCCGACTCGCTGAAGGTAAGAGAGATATTAGATAAGTATAATGCCGAGAACGACGATGTGGCAGAACGCTATATCCGCCGTCTGTCTTGCTGGAACGACATCAAAAACAATTACTTGCAGAAAGACCGCAAGGTAGAATACGTATATACATATACACTGAAGAGTTTCACTACCGATGCCGAACTGCTCGACATGTACGGCAAGCGTCCCGATGCCTTCAATGAAGAAGAGCTGTTGCGCGTATCGACCCTGAAGAAGACTCCCGAAGAGAAGAAGGAGGTATACCGTACCATTCTGCACTACTTCCCGCAGTCGCAGGTGGCAGCCAATAATCTGGCGGTACTTCTGCTGCGTGAAGACAAGGCAGACGAGGCAGAAGCTGTGCTCAACGGGTTGAAAGAATATTCACCCGAGGTGCTGAATACCAAGGCAGCCGTATATGTATATAAGGGAAACAACGAAAAAGCTATTGAGCTGCTTCAGACCAATACCGAACTGCCTCAGGCGCGCTACAACCTGGCATTGCTTAAGGCACAGGAAAGAAAGCTGCAAGAGGCATACACGCTGATGCGGGGGTACGAAGACGTGAATGCGGCGGTTGTATCGCTCAGTGTTGGCGATACACAGCATGCGGCTTCCATTATGGATCGCTGCGAAGACCACACTCCGCTGGCAGAATACGTACGTGCGCTGGTGGCTGCACGTATGCAGAAAGAGGCAGACGAGGTAGCAGCCCGTTTGGAACATGCGCTGCCCGACAGCCGATTGAAGGAACGAATGCAAACAGAGCCGGATTTCCTTCCTTACCTTACGACACCGGCATTTCAAGCATTGACAGGAGGAAAAGACTATGAGTAAAGGAATAAAGATATTGTATGTATTGCCGGTGGCTGTGTGTCTTCTGTGGAGCAGTTGCATACGCGACTCCATTCCTCCCTGTCCGCCGCTGCAGGTTACGCTTACAGTAAAAGATAAGAATTACTTCAACATCGACGATGCCGTGAAGCTGGGACTGATGGAGCGCAAGGCAGAAAACCTGCCGTTTCGCGATTACGTGAGCACGCTATATTACATTGTACACGATGCCGAAGGAAAGGTAGTGGCAGAGCAGAAAAATGCGCTGGTAGACAACGATAATCAGACTCAGCTTATCACTCTTCCCGAGTCGTTGCCGTATGGAAAATATACTCTTACCGTATGGGGAAACATGAAGAGCGATGAACCGCTGGGAGAAGATGCTACTACGGCAGAAATGGAAGCTGTGGGTGCGGCGGCAAACGACATCTATCTGGCAAGTGCTACGTTCGACTATCGTTACGGCAACGAAGAACATTCGCTTGCCATGGAGCGTACCAAGGGCAACTTGCTTATCAAGGCGGAGGGAATCCCCGATAACATCGACTTCTCCACCAAGGATATACAGGCTATTTACAATTTTGTAGACAATGGTTTCCAGTATTCCACCCTGACCGATATACATACCGAGCTCGACTGGCAGGAGATACGCAGTGAAATAAAGAGCGAAACCCTGATGTGTCCGTCGCCGTCGTACGAAGGTTCTACGCTGAGTGTGATGTTTATCGACAAATCGGCAGCCGGAAGTCAGGGCAGAGCTGCTTATTATCCTACGCTGGAGCCACAGGACATAAACATCACCATGGGGCGTAACGAGATTACCATCCTGAAGTATGTGTATGTAGACGAAGGCGGAAGCGGTGAGGGCGACTTCGAGATTTACCTTCGGGTAAACGACAACTGGGAGTTACTGCACGATATGGAACTGGATTGATTGACCGATTATTGATAATGTTATTATTTATAGTTTAATTTTTTACGTATGAAGAAAAACTATTTATTGGGAATGGCTTTGATAGCGTCATTGTCATTCTATTCTTGCGACAAGGAAGTTGTCTATGTGCAAGACGGAAATGGTGTAGAGAGTGTAGCTGACGGTGCTCAGATTATCACACTTCAGGTGGAAAATGGTGGCGACGGACTGGCTACCCGTGCCGGACGTCCGCTGTATAGTGCCGAGGCTAAACAGACTATTGAAAATGTGAAGCTGTGGATTTGTGATAATACTGGTAAGGTGGTATATATAAAAGAAATCTCTGATTGGAATACTGATGGTTCAACAGTATATACTACCGGTGGTCACGGTCGGCAGACTACTATCGAACTGAAGGGTGCAGATAAACTTGCTGTCGGTACTTATAAGATTTATGCGGTAGGTTATAGCAATAGCGGTGCTTATACTTTGAATAATGTCACAAATGTTACAAAAGAACGTATTTTCAACGAAAACATGGTGTTGCCATGTAGTACTGCAGGTGAAGAAATCTTTGCCGGACAGATGGAATTGCCTGTTGAAAAGGGAAAAGGTTTCAAGAAACCGGTAGTACTGAACCGTCAGGTAGCAGGTGCTTTTGCCTACGTTAAAGATATTCCTTTTAGGGAAGGTGCCAGGTATCTGAAACTGGTTGCAAGTGCTCAGAATCAGTCATTGGTTCTTGGTAATTTCAATAGCTCTGATCTTACTGGAAATGGTTCTGGTAATGATGCTAATGTAAAATATGTAGTAAACGGTACCAATGGTAAAGCTGATGGAGACTACGCTTATGTGATCAGCACTATTGATTTGAATGAATGGTTTACTGCTATTAAGGATGAGGACGGTGATAATTTGATTGATGCGGGTGAAAACTGGAAAAATCCACATAGACCTAGTGGCAGCCCTGCAGCTGGTACATATCCTACTTTCCAGAAAGGTTCTGCTTTTGGTGGTGAATTTGTTATCCCGTTTGCACATGTAGATGGAAAACAGACTTTGACTTTGCAATTGACAAATGCAGGTGGAAAGGTACTTAGAAGCTGGAAAGTGAATTTGGGTTCAACGGATGAACAGTTGAAGCAAACAATTACATGCTGGAATAGTGGATCTACTGACTGGAGCACTTCTCTTTCTGGTGAACTTGCAAACACCTACAGCCTTGTACGTAACCACTTGTATGGTATTGGTACCAGAATGAATGATGAAGCTAATCCCGAAAAGCCGGGTGTTGATCCAGATCCAAATCCAGAAAATCCAAATGACAAACCAGAATCATTGAACAACAAGCAAGAACTTGTATTGAAAGTAAACGATAACTGGGAAGTGATTCACGGAATGGAATTGGATTAATTTTCAGAATGATAAATCAAATAGTATTGCCTGAAAATCAGGCAATACTATTTTACCCTGTTTTTTGAATTTCCGAAGTCAAGTAACAAAAAGCTCTTCTGCAAGACGCCGGCAACAGTGAGATTTCTCATGAACGATACGAATCGGAGCCGGAAGACTGCCTGTCTTTCATGATTATTCCGAAGGCAAGAGCCAGGCAGCTTTCCGTCATTATTCAGAGAAAGAATCGCGTAAAACCGCAGGCAGGTAGTATTGTTTTATGCACGACGGGGAAGTGAAGAAATATTGTAAAAACTATAAAATTTAAAGATAATGAGCGTATTTTTCCAGACATCCAGACAAAGGAGTTTTCTTTCCGCCTGTCGAATAGCCGGAAAGAAATGGTCTGCATCGGTGCCGCTGTTTCTGGCTGCACTGCTGACAGTTGTATTTTATTCATGCCGCGATGAGGATTTACTTCCCTCGGTGCAATCTTTCGAACAAGGCGGAACACGTGCTGAGGCTGCAAGTACCTCGGGACTTGATGTGGTACAGGATGCTACCTACGGTGCTACATACAAGCCCAATTGTCGTGTCCCTTTGGTGGGTGAAGGAAGAGTAATCAACCAGATAACCAAGAATTTGGTAGGCGTTTTAAGTAACTCGGATAATAAGTTGGAATATTTGGTAGACAAGAACTTAGATAACTTTGTTAGTCTGAAGGGATTGGCAGAGGTAAATGCAGGGCTTCCAATTTTGTCTGTAAAAGATGTCAATCGTGTTTACTACGATTCTTCTAATGGCATTAAGGTCGGATTCTTGTATAAAGATCCGGGTGGGCTGCTCAGCTTGGATGTACTGAAAGGCTTTTGGGTAAAGACTTATTTAAAAGGCGAAGAACAAGACGGTTCCTCTACATTAGGAAGTGGTGAAAATTTTCAGTTACTAAACTTAAATCTCTTGAATGTATCTGGAGGTTTAAGTGAAATTTCATTTACTACTACTAAACCTTTTGATGAGGTACGCATCGGTTGTGCTTCCATCAGTGTCGAAGTACTTAGTGGACTGGAGTTCTACTATGCGTTTGTGGGGGAGAATCCTAAAAAGATAGCAGCAGAAACATATGCGTATCCTACAGCTAAGCAAGAAAAACCAGCACATTTGGGGACAGGAGATTTAGTAAACAAGAGTCTAACTGATGGACCGGTATGTGAACTTGTAAGCGGACTTTTGGGTGGACTCACCTGTCGTGTAGATTTTGGAGCGACGATACCCGTTGGTTCAGAAGTAGGATATTATACAGCTGGAGGTGGATTAGCTTCTATTTCTTTAGGAGCTACTAAATTAAATGCCTATGACACAAGTGATAATAATCCTCAAAGCATTAATACGGAAAGTGGTATCGGAGTATCTGCTTTAGCAGGAGGCGCAAGAGAGTTTAGCATGATATTAACAAAAGAGAATGCCCAAAGATTGGAACTTGATTTACCTTCTGGTATTAATTTGTTATCAGCAGTGCGGGTTCATTACGCCTACTCCCGCGATCCGGTAGAGATAGACGTATCCTCTTATTTTACCATTGGCAATGACACCATTTCTACCGATTATTACAACCTCCCGACACCATCGGAAGGTTCTGTAACATATTCACTTATTAGTTGGCCCAGCGGAGCTACATCTCCTTCTATATCGGGCAACCACATGACCGGCATGACAGTAAATGGTGACTATGTAGTAAAGGCTGTATATACTCGAGGGGAAGAAACTTCATGGTCGTATGCGGTGATTCATCGCAACAAAAAAGAAGCTGTGGCGGGTTGTAATACGATGATGATTAATACTTCTGGAAATGAGGGACAATATACAGTGGTTGAATCCAGTGGATCGCAGGGAGGTATTTCTTTGTTCAATAAGATAAACAACCGCCAGAATCTGGTTGATGGTGATTATACTAATTATGCAGAAGCTACCAATGTATTGAGCTTGATTCAGTTTGGCAGTCTGGCTGGTGTACATTCTTCTCAAGACATTGCTCCGCAAGGAGGAAAGACCCGCGTGGGATTTGTGATGCAGACAAATAATCAGCTGCTGGGTGCCGATGTCTTGAAGTTTTTCTTTATCAGACTGTATAAAGATGGTGAAGAAGTGTTTTCCGGACTGACGGCAGAAAATGACGCGATAGGAGTGGGACTGGTAGGAAACGACGGAAGCAAGTTACGTTTTTATGTGGAAACAGATAAGACATTCGATCAGGTGGAGCTTTGGACTGCAGGCTTGCTGAATGTCAATTTGAATACCTTCCGTTTGTATTATGCTTTCTACGAACCCACTACTTGCGAAGAGTATGCAGGGACATCGGAGGCTTGTATGGAAATGATCACGGCACAGAAGCATGGGGCGACTATCAACTATGCGGAAACAAAATCTTCGTCGGCGGCAAGTGTGGGGGCTACCATGAACAACCTGTCGTACGTAATCGACAACAGTCAGCAGACAGCGGCTTCTATTGTAGCTGGAGTCAGCCTGATAAGCCGTTCTACCGTGGCTGTAAAATTTAATTCCATCAGAGGCGGACAGCCGCTGGGTGCCATACTCCGTACGCCGGGATATGTGCTGAATGCGTCTGTTCTTCAGAATGTGACAATAGCTGCATACAATGGTGGACAGGCGGTAGCAAGTGAGTCTACTTCCGGCGGATTGGCTTCCATCGAGGTGATAAGCGATGCCGGACTGGCTTATATGGAGGTTACTCCTTTACAGGGTTACGATGAAGTACGTATTTCGTTCCCTTCATTGGCAGATGCGCTCGAAACAGTCTGGCTGTCGGGTTTCTATATCCGTCCGGATGCCAACGGGAATGGTATTCCCGACTGTGCGGAAGAACCGGATGATCAAGGAGAAACCGACATTGCATATAAGAGTATAACCGAACATGTTTGTGTGGATGAAACAACCTATTTGGGCAATGTACGTATCTCTGTCGATGCTAAATCTGAGCTATTAGGTACTGAACTTACATTTACCTGCTATCCATATAACGGCAACGGACAGAAGATAGAACAGAAGGCTGAATTGCAGCAGGATGATAAGGGCTATTTCTTTGAATTGTCATTGCCGGTAGGCGATTATTCTATTTCGGGATTGTCTACTTACAACGGGATGCGTGCTCAGGTACATCCGCTGAAGACTACCTGGAAGAGAAGTGCGTCAGATACCGACTGGAACAACTGGAGTAACTGGACGGACGGTTCTCCTTGGGGATGTACTAATGTGGTGATTCCTGCAGGAGCCACACGTTATCCGAACTTAAAAGCTTGGGGTAGTGTAGATAAATTCTATGGCGGTAACTATTGTGCGAATATTCATTTCGAACCGGGAGCAGCTGTACTCAATACACAATATCTGGAGTATGACTGTGCATACGTGGAAATGGAAGTACAAAGCGGTATGTATCATATGATTTCTACTCCACTTCACGGCATGATTACGGGCGATATGTTTGTTTCGCCTGAGATGCCGGCATACTTTACTCCGCTGAAGGAGGATACTTATCGTGAAGTGCGACACAATCCGATAGTACGTCAGAAAATGTACAGTCGTGCGGTTACAACTGCAACTTCTGGTACTAACGGTACTGTAGTTGCTACTGCCGACTGGAGTCGTACATTCAATGCCGTGGCTCAGCCGTACGAGCAGGCACAGGGCATCAAGATGATGGTTGGAAATGATAGGGGGACTTCTTATCGTCTTCGTTTCCCGAAAGCATATACCGAGTACAATTATTATACGCTTTCCGGCGAATGTGTTAAAAAAGAAACTTTGCCGGTAGAAGCAAGAAATATGAATGGAAAATTTGCTTATGAAGTGAGTGGATTTAATCCGGAGAATGCAGGTAATTCATTTACTTTTGAATTGCGGAATGATGGAAAAGGAGCTACCTATTTTGTGGCAGGCAATCCGTTTATGAGTTATCTGGATATAAAGACATTCCTGACAGAAAATAAACAGTTTGTTCAGGCTATCCGTATCATAGATTCTGAAAGTGTTTTCGGAGAAGAAGAGGGATTGGTCAGAATTTCCTTAGGTAAAAACGGAGATTTAAGCTTTAATGTAGCTGGAGAACAGAGCAACACCATTGCACCGTTGCAGGCATTTTATGTAGAGGCGTTAGAAGGTTATACTTCAGACAATGTTAATATAACTTATACCTCGGATATGTTTGTACAGCCTTCTGCAAGTACCGCAACCAGAAGTTCCCGCAGTGCTTCTGTTCCGACAGCAGGCGAAATGAAAATCTCGGCTGTATCGGGTAACTCTGTAAGTTCTTGTTCGCTGATTCGCAGTGCCGGAGCATCGGATGCATACAATGCGAAGGAGGATATTGTTTCACTGATTGACGAGGACTTTATGCCGAAGGTAAAGGTGTATACCGTAGCCGACAAGCGTGCGCTCGATATTCAGAAAATGAGTAATGCAACTCGTGTGGGTTTAGGATTCATGGTAAAGGACGGTTCGCAACAGACAGAATTCACTTTGGACTATGGCAGCAACTGGAAGGGATGGACACTGGTTGACAAGCAGACAGGAAAGCGCTACCTGCTGGATGGTACTTCGCTTACAGTAAATGCAGGTGCGATGAAGAGTAATGACGGACGTTTCTATCTCGTAAAAGAATGAAAGGAAAGTAGGTTATGAAAATGAAACAATTCATACATGCTGTATCTTGTGCCCTGACTGTGTGTGGCTTCCTCCTGCTGGGAGCCTCATGCAGCAAGGAGAATGAACCGATACAGACTGTTGAGGGAGTAACGGTTACCATTGCGGCTCAGAGTGACTTGCAGACCCGTACTTCCTTGCCGGTTTATGATGGAGATTATGGAAATAATATTCGTGGTGTGCAGCACGTTACGGATGTATATCTCTATATTTACGAAATGGACGAAGCTGGGACCGATGGTGAGTGTAAAGCCCGCTTTAATGTGGGGTGGAGAGAATACTTTGGAGCTAATAATCTTCCGGATAAAACGGCAGTAATGCGGTATACGTTTGCTTATACATTTACGGTCGGAAAAACTTACCGGCTGGTAGCGGTAGGTGTAGATGGAGCGACAGGGCAAGATAATATGCCAGACTATGACGGGATGAACTCGAAAGAAACCTATGGCTTGCCTGAGTCTATTCAGACAGGCAGTAAGCTGATTGATCCGATTACACTTCAAGAAGGTAAAACTCCGACTGATATGGCACATTCGGAATTCTTTACGGGGTACGTAGATTTCAAGCCAGCATCGGAGAGTGACAAGAATATTGGTGAGATTAATTTGTGGCGCAGAGTCGCAGGTCTGCAGGTTTGCCTGAATCTGATTCCGAAGGAAGTAGAGCGCGTGAGAATATTGCTTTATAATTCACAGAATACACAAGTGAAACTATTGCCCAGTGCTCCAGCAGCAAGTGGAATTACAGATTATATTACCAGCCCTTACGGGAATGATTCTTTCAACGAAGAGGGCAGGGTACTGATGGATAAGACCTTTACAAAGGATGATTTATATCTTCCAGAACCTGGCTCAGGAGTCGTTTCTGATTATGCTTACAAATGTTCCCTGACGGCATTTATGCTGCCTGTCAATATCCCAGACAGGGAGCTGTACGACTATACGCTTGTAGCGGAGTTTGTTACTACCTCCATGACCGGTATTGTAGGTTCCAGCAAAAAGGTACGGTTGATAAAGCCTTGGCAAAATAGCGACGGGCTTGATTTCGAAGACGAAACTGATATAGGCACAGGTATTATCGACGACCTCGACAAGTATCTTTTCCCGATTGAGGCAAATCATTTTTATTGTCTGGGGATTCCGTCAAAACCTATAGACTGTTCTGGCGTGTTGCAATAACAATTGGCACTGTGTAAGGTAGTTACAAGGGTATGAAGTTTCTTAATTGGATGATTAACTTATGAAATATACTAGATTGATTTATATGTCAGGCATCGTCCTGATGCTTCTTTCTGCCTGCAGCGATTCGTCGTCGCTTGATGCAGAAGGACAGAATGGGAAGCCACTGCAGCAGACGTTTACTGTAGCGGTAGAAAGTGTGGGCGAGCTTTTTGAAGGTGGAGAAGGGGTGAATCCGGCTACTGTCACATCACGCCGTCCTATTTCGAGCGTTACACCTACGCAGACGTTCGACAAGCTCAGTATACTGATTGTGGAGTATCAGAGCCCGGCAAAGGTGGTATATAAAAAGACGATTGAAAACTGGAGTAATCCAGATAACAAAGCAAGTTATCCCTGGAGTACGGAAGACAGACAGGGGCGATATGCCACGATTACGCTTACCGGCAGTGAGTGTCTGGAGGAAGGAAAGAATTACATGGCATATGTAATTGGTTACCAAAGCGGAACTTACGGAGGCTATGAGCCGTTTAAAGGTGTAGAAGTAGGGGATTATTACAATCAGACTGAAACCGTAACTATCCCTAATGGAGGGTATGCTGAAGAAGTTTTTGCAGGTGCAGAAATTTTTTGGGTGGAAAATGGAGTGATTCTTTCCAAACTGAGTGCTAAAGCAGAGGCACAGCATGGACTGATGGTAGCCCGCCGGCAGGTAGCGGGTACGTTCGGCTATTTTACCCGTGTGCCGGTGCAGGTAAACGGCAGTAGTGTGGCTAAGCTGCGGCTAGTTGCGACCAAACGTAATCAGACTATTATCTTCGGAGGATTCAGAAGTGTGGATGATGCTTTCGATTTTCATAAGGATAATGTGATAAACGGCATGAATCCACGTATGGATTATGACTGTGCACTGGCAGGATCGGCAGTGAACAATGGGTTTTCTGTATATGAGGTTGATTTGTGCAAGTGGTTTCCAGGTAATACAGAGAATGTGCAGTTGCCGCTGGATATGAATGGTGATGGTTATCTGGATAGTGCCGATACGAACTGGCAGACTGATGAGGAAGCCTATCCTAAGGGGACGATTTCGTTACCGAGAGGTACGGTGTTTGGCGATAGTTTTTGCGTGTCGGTTGTTATGAATCAGGAAGATGTAGAGGCAGGAATACCTACCTTCCAAATGCAAATGCTTGATGTAAACGGGAAAATAATAAAGTATTGGGATGTTCTTCTACGTAATTACGAAACTGCAGGTGAAGACCGTACATTGGTATCGTTGCCCGATGGAGAGGACGGGCGTACCTTAATAACTAAGCTCGATAACATTGATACGGAAACTTGTTTTAGTATTGTGCGGAATCGTTTGTATACAATGGGCGAGAAAAACCAGTCACAAAATTATGATGAGGATGAGCCTATTGATTTGAGTACAGCTGGAGTACTTGTACTTGATGCTCGTCATGAGTGGCAGATTATGAATTCTATTATCTTTAATTAGTTGTCCCCTGGGAACAAATTATCTACTGATACTCAATAAATTAGAATATAATATTCTTTGATAAGTCTGCAAGTTTTAGTATTTTTATGGTGAGAAACTTGCAGATTTTATGATTAAAAATACGAACAATAGCCCTTCTTTCTTCAGTAGTCTGTCTGACATGCTGAACCAATCGCACCCACTTTACCAGTTGGCCGACAAAATAGATTGGGGGAAATTTGAAACAGCTTTTGAACCTTTGTATTATCAGGACAAGAGTCGTCCCGGCAAGCTGATCTGTTTAATGTGTGGTTTGCTTATCCTGAAACACCTTCGTAATCTGTCAGATGGGTATTTGGTGGAACAATGGAGCAATAACGCTTATTATCAGTATTTCTGTGGCATGCAGGACTTCACTCCGTCTGCAAAAGAATATCACTTACCCCACAGATGCGAAGTTGCATAAGAAGATAGTAAGAAAAGTTCTTGGCATCATGAAGTAGCTGGAGCTTCCTCTACGTCAGAGCTACACTTTTGCGCTGAAGGCCATCTATCGTGACCAGCGTTTCCGAAATCATCCCAAAGACAAAAAGCCATCTGGCAGACAGACGTTTACGTACAATAGTTTGGAGACTGGTCAGGGAGCTAAGGCGTAATCTTAAAGGGAATCACGATTATGATAAACTACCCAAACTCTTTGAAGACATTCTGTCTCAAAGACACGGTCACAGGTGTTATTCCTGAAGTCATGTCTTTTCGTAATGAATATGACGATCATGCCATCAAGTCTTTATTGGAACAGATAGAACGGTTACTGGAAGAAAGATTAAAGTACTGACAAGTGACAGAGGATACAGAGACAAGAAGGAAATTAACGGGACAAAGATTATGACTCCTGATATCCCCAAGAAATCAGACAGCCACTTTCAGAAGTAGAAAAAACATAAGCTCTTCTGCAAACGTACAGGTGTAAAACCAACAACAGGTCACTTGAAGTCAGATTGCCGATTAGACCGCAACTTTTATAAGGGGTGAGTGGGGATACTGTAAATGTGCTGCTGGCAGCAGCGGCATACAACTTCAAAAGAGCAATGAAAGCTCTTTTGTACGTTTTTCAAAAAATCAGCGAGATACTGTATGAATACAATATCTCGCATAAATGAGCTTTTTAAGGGACGAATAATTTATCCGATGAAGTTTCCGGCGCATACTCCTGCAAAGTCAATTCTCCTCGCAGCACCCCCAAGGCATTCATGGCCAATGCTCCCATTTCATCCTCACCGGGAATTACCACAATCGGAGCCAGTCCTTCCAGCCATTCACGCACCCCCTGGATGCAATAGTCATTGAAAGCGATACCTCCAGTCAGAATCACGGCATCAGTCTGTCCGTGAAGTGCGATGTGCATGGCACCGACCTGCTTGGCTACCGTATAAAGCATGGCATCCAGCACCAGCTTGTGCTTTTCGGCTCCGGCATGTGCCCAACGGATAATACTCTGCACATCAGTAGTACCCAAATGAGCCACCAGACCTCCCCGACCATTTATCATCTTACGGATTTCGGCATAGGTATATTTCCCGCTGAAACACATATCTACCAACTGCCGGGCCGGCAACGTTCCTGCCCGCTCCGGACTGAAAGGCCCTTCTCCATTCAAAGCATTATTGACATCGACTACCTTTCCATAATGATGGGCACTGACCGAGATGCCTCCTCCCAAATGGGCTACAATCAGATTTAGTTCTTCATACTTTCGTCCGATACGAGCTGCATAACTACGGGAAACAGCCCGACTGTTCAGTGCATGAAAAATGGAGATGCGCGGCAATTCCGGAATACCGGAGATACGGGCCAAATCGCGCAACTCATCAGTCACCACCGGATCGGCCAAATAAGAAGGACAACCGGCACAATGCGCAATCTCATCGGCAATCCAGGCCGCCAGATTCGATGCGTGTTCCATATCGGCATGCCATAAATCATGCTTGATTTGTTCGTTAATCTGATACACTCCACCGGGTGTGGGTTTCAACAATCCTCCACGGGCAATCACGGCATCAAAGGCAAGCGGGATGCCTGCCTTAGCCAGTGTATCGTGCACATACTTACGGCGATACTCATACTGTTCGTTGATATGGTGAAAGCCTGCCAGTTCCCTGGAGGGATGCGCAATGCTTTCACGCCAGATGGGATTCTCATTCTCGTAGACTGCCAGCTTCGTAGAAGTGGAGCCCGGGTTGATGACAAGTATTTTCATAAGGTCTAGTTTTATTCTTTTCGTGTCCCTGCCAGACATGCCAGTACCAGACTGTAGTATTTGGAGTTTCCGGAGTCACTCCGCGAAGGCACCACTACCGGTGCGATGGTACCCGTCAGCATACCTGCCATATTCGCATCGCCAAACAGAGACAGGGTTTTGTAAAACGTATTGCCCGATTCTATATTAGGGAAAATCAGAATATCTGCATTGCCTACCACCGGCGAGGAAAGTCCTTTTATCTCCCCGCTGTGTTTGTCGCAAGCGGTCTTGGCATCCATCGGCCCGTCGATAAAAACTTTTCCGAAACGGCCTTCCTGCGCTTCTTTTTTCAGTTCCACGTAGCTCAGAGTATGGGGAAATTTCTCGTTGATTTTCTCCGTGCAGTGTATCAGTGCCACCCGAGGCTCTTCGCATCCCAACGTACGACACAAAGTCAGGTCGTTGGCAATCATTGAGCGGTATTGCTCCAAAGTAGGACGAGGAATTACTGCCGCATCCGAGAAAAACAGCAGTTTATGATACAAAGGTACCTGCGCCACGGCCACATGGCTCAGCACCCCTCCTTCGGGTAACAGTCCCTCTCCTTTTTTCAGGACTGCACGCAGCAGGTTGTCGGTGTTGATAAGTCCCTTCATCAGGACTTCCGCCTCACCCGTACGTACCAGTTGCACAGCCAGCGCAGCCGCTTCATCCGGTGTTCCAGCTTCGTAAATGCGTACAAAGTCGGGAGAAGCCGCCCGCAAGTCGAGCGCTTCTTTCAAGTGAGCAGAATCTGTGACCAGCAGATATTCAGCAATCTCCTCTCTCAGGCTACGGATAATGACATATTCCGTGTGCGGATCGTTCGGGCAGACCACCGCCACTTTCCGTCGTATACCGCGCGAACGCAGGCAGTTGACCATCTGAGAAAGGGTTCGAATCAGTTCCATATCATTAGATTTTAAACAAATATGAGAAAATAATTTGAATAAATATCTATTTAGGATGCTAATTAATGCTATAGAGCCGGAGGAGGAAAAATCCTCCCAACGTCAATTTGTCGATAAAATCCTACGAAGTACGTATTATATGCTACAATCGTACAAGGAGATATACCTACTTTTGCTGGGAATTATACATAATACTTACCATGAAAAATATATTCTGCTTTTTAACCTTATTGTTCAGTCTCTGTGTAAATGCTCAAATCACAGAGCGCACATTACCTGCCGAATGGAAACACCTTATTGATGGGGGACGGTTTAAAGACCGGTTCCTGCCTATGCCCGACGGAAAATCCGGCGAAAATGTGTGGGGTACTGACTCTGTACGTCTCCGGTACGTTGACAACGGAATTGAGAATCCGGAACTTTCTTTTTGGGGAGGAAACATTCTCAAAGGTAAGGATAACAAATACCATCTCTTTGTCTGCGGATGGCCGGAAAACTCGCCTAAGGGACACATGACATGGCCCAAATCCACCGTATTCCATACAACAAGTGACTGTTTGAGCGGACCTTATACCATCTGTGACACGATTGGGAAGGGACATAATCCGGAAGCATTCATACTAAAAGACGGACGTCCCGTGGTGTACGTAATCGACGGATATTACATTGCAGACAGCCTGAATGGGCCGTGGACGTACAGTCATTTCACCTTCGACAAGAGAAACAGAAAAATCATTGAGGGGCTGTCTAACCTGACCTTTGCCAGAAGAAGTGACGGTTCTTATCTGATGGTATGCCGCGGAGGAGGTGTGTGGATCAGTGAAAACGGTATCTCTCCCTATCAACAGGTCAGTGACAGAAGTGTGTATCCGGACGTGAACGGGGAATTTGAAGATCCGGTTATCTGGAAAGACAGCTTGCAATATCACCTTATCGTCAACGACTGGCTGGGAAGAATTGCCTACTACCAGCGCTCCATCGACGGTATCCACTGGATTACGGAGGAAGGCGAAGCTTACACTCCGGGAATAGCCGCTCACAAGGATGGTTACAAGGAAAACTGGTTTAAGTATGAGCGCATGAAAGTGTTTCAGGATGAATACGGACGCCCCATTCAGGCCAACTTTGCCGTTATCGATACCATCAAATGGGAAGACCATCCCAACGACCGGCACAGTTCAAAGAATATATGCATCCCTCTGAACAAAGGATTGCGCTTGTCTGTCCTGAACGAAGATACGATTACCGCCCAAACCAAGGAAATCAAGGTGCTGGTAAAAGCAGAGGAAGGGGTTGACTTCAAGGATTTCGACATGAAATCGTTGAGATTCGGAAACTCCTCGGACGTAAATTACGGAAAGGGATGCAAGGCTGTCAAACGTATCGCTTCGGGCAAGGACCTGATTATCGTATTCGATGGCAGAAACAATACCATCAGAAAAGATGAATTTGCTCCCAAACTGCTCGGAAAGACGAAAAAAGGAGACTTGCTGTACGGATATGCCAGACTGCCTTACGTTAATTATCATCCGGCATGCCTGTCGGCGGCATATCCTATGGCGTATGACAAGCAATTGGAACTGGAAGTGAAGAATTTCGGTTTGTCCACCTCAGAAGAAACAGACCTGACCGTACTGGTCAATGGAGTAAAACTGGCAGAAGGACAAGTGAAAGTGCTTTCACCTTATGAAAGTGTAAAACTTAGCCTGCCTTGCATAAACGCAGCTAAGATTGACAACCAGACTTTATTTACGATTGTGTACAGCCAGCACGGTAAGGAAATCCGCAAAGAGACCATACAGAACTTCGACTGATAACACGTTACCTTATACACACGAACGGGGAATACGAGCTCCTTTTTAGAGGATATTGTATTCCCTTTTTTATGAGACTCTATCTCAATTGTCAATTATTTACTTTATTCCTTCTTTTCTTGTGCGCATAATTCGCAAGTTCTCTCTATATTTGCCTTACTTGGTAAATAAAGAAGGAACACATGAAAACAAATTTTTCTTTCGATATGCAAGCCCTCGACGAGGGCATCCACAGCCGCTTCCCCAATCATAAGGAAGCACCGCTTATCGGACTTACCGGAAACTTCAGCGACGGAAATCTGACATTGGCTCCAGGGTATTATCAGTCTATCATTCAGGCTGGAGGGGTACCGGTGGTCATTCCTCCCTACGAGGATACGAACTTGCTGATTAATACGCTTGAGCAGCTTGACGGGCTGTTGCTCACCGGAGGAGGCGACTTGAATCCGTTATTCCTGCACGAAGATCCTATCCGGGAACTTCACAGCATCAATCCATACCGCGACCGCCAGGAACTGCTTCTGACGCGTCTGGCTGCCAACCGACAGATTCCGATGTTAGGTATCTGCCGAGGGATGCAGGTCATCAATGCGGCATTGGGAGGCACACTCTATCAGGACATCTATGCACAGAAGGATACCCCATCGATTAAACACAGCCAGGATTTGGAACGGAGTTTCCCATCACACAAGGTAGAGTTAGCAGAAGGCAGTCTGTTGGCTCGTATCTTAAACGTCAAGGAGGTAGCTGTGAATTCTTTCCATCATCAGGCCGTGAAAGATGCTGCTCCGGGTTTCCGTGTATCGGCCACGGCACCCGATGGAGTAATAGAGGCAATAGAAAGCACAGAATACAAATCTATTATAGGAGTGCAGTGGCATCCGGAATGTTTCATCCTGAATCAAGACAAGTGCATGATGCCGTTGTTCGGATGGCTCGTCCGTGAAGCTGGCTCATTCCAGAAGGCCAAGAAGCTGCATGAGCGTCTGCTGATTCTCGACACGCACTGTGATACTCCGATGTTCTTCGACCAGCACATCCGCTTCCACGCACGGGACCCGAAGATTAAAGTGGACCTACATAAAATGACGGAGGGACGGCAGGATGCGACCATCATGGTGGCGTACCTGGAACAGAAGGAACGTACGGATGAAGCACTGCTAGCTGCAACGGCCAAGGCGGATCGTCTGCTGAATGAGATTGAGGAGATGGTGGCTATGAACTGTACGGCTGTAGACATCGCTTATTCCCCCAACGACTTATACCGTCTGAAACGGGAAGGAAAGAAGGCCATTATGTTGGGCATTGAAAACGGATATGCCATCGGAAAGGATTTAAGCCGAGTAGCACATTTCCGGAAACGGGGTGTAGTGTATATGACGCTCTGCCACAATGGAAACAACGACATCTGCGGCTCTGCACGCTACAATGAAGAAAACTTGGGAGTTACTCCGTTTGGAGAGCAGGTTATTCAGGAGATGAACCGCCTGGGAATGATGGTAGATTTGTCGCACAGTGGGGAACGGACATTCTACGAGACACTAGACATCAGCAGCCAACCGGTGGTTTGTTCGCATTCTTCCAGCCGTGCGCTCTGTGATCACCCCCGTAACCTGACCGATGAGCAGCTTCGTGCCATAGCCCGCAAGGGAGGCGTGGTACAGGTATGCTTGTATAGCGGCTTCCTCCGTAAAGAGCGTCCGGCTCACATCTTGGATGCCATCGAACACCTGAATCACATGGTGAACGTGATGGGTATCGAACATGTGGGAATCGGCAGTGACTTTGACGGTGACGGAGGTATTATCGGATGCAACGATTCTTCGGAAATGATCAATCTGACTCGTCAGTTACTTCATGAACGGTACAACGAGGAAGACATCCGGCGCATCTGGGGAGGTAACTTCTTGCGTGTCATGCAGCAAGTACAGGAGAATGGCTCCTACAAATAAAGTTTAAAACCCGATTGCCGTTGCAAGGCGTGTACAAAAATAAGTTTACCTTTGCACCACAATCAAAACAAGTGAATTATGATTTCAATAAAGAATCTGCTGGCAGTAACTGCTTTAATGACAGGAGGGGCTTTTATCTCTTGCGGAAACAGTCAGAAGAACAGCCAGCAAATAGAAGAATCTGAAGCGGCTATAGTGCAGGCACCGGCATTCAATGCAGATAGTGCATACGCTTACATTGCCGCACAGGTGCAATTCGGACCTCGTGTTCCTAATACGGAAGCTCACCGGAGATGCGGCGATTACCTGGCCGCACAACTGGAGAAATTCGGTGCGAAGGTGTACAACCAGCATGCGGATTTGGTGGCCTACAATGGTACCATCCTGAAATCGCGTAACATCATCGGGGCTTACCAGCCGGAAAACAAAAAGCGGGTGATGCTGTGTGCGCATTGGGATAGCCGTCCATACGCTGACCAGGATGAAAAGTCTAATCACCAGAAACCGATAGATGGAGCCAACGATGGGGCCAGTGGTGTAGGTGTATTGCTCGAAATTGCCCGCCAGATCCAACAACAGGCACCACAAATCGGTATCGACCTGATATTCTTCGATTCAGAAGATTACGGCACACCGGATTTCTACGAAGGTACTTATAAACCAGATACCTGGTGTCTGGGCTCGCAGTACTGGGGCCGCATTCCTCACGTACCTGATTACAAGGCTCGGTTTGGTATCTTGCTTGATATGGTAGGCGGAAAGAATGCCACATTCTACTACGAAGCGTTCTCCAAGCAGACGGCGAACAATGCCATGAAAAAAATCTGGAAAATGGCCGACCATCTGGGTTACAGCAATTACTTCATCAAGGAAGACGGAGGGCAGGTTACCGACGACCATGTGTATGTCAACCAGTACCGCCAGATTCCGTGCGTAGATATTATTCACTACGATACGCAAAGCAACACTGGCTTTAACCCGACCTGGCACACACTGGACGACAGCTTAGAGAATATTGACAAATCCACTCTTCAAGCCGTAGGGCAAACGGTGATGGGAGTAATTTATAACGAAAAATAATTAAACACTACCGCAATGAAAACTATCAATGAACTCCAGGACGAGGTAATCGAAGAATTCAGCGACTTCGACGATTGGATGGACAAATATCAGCTGCTGATTGATTTAGGCAATGACCAGCAGCCGCTTGACCCGAAATATAAAACCGAACAGAACCTGATTGACGGCTGTCAGAGCCGCGTTTGGTTACAAGCTGATCTGGTAGACGGCAAGGTGGTATTTCAGGCAGAAAGCGATGCATTAATCGTAAAAGGTATCATATCTTTACTTATCCAAGTGGTATCTGGACACACACCAGACGAAATTCTGGAATCTGACCTTTACTTCATTGAGAAGATTGGACTGAAAGAACACCTCTCACCAACCCGCAGTAATGGTCTGCTTGCCATGGTAAAACAAATGCGCATGTATGCCTTAGCATTCAAAGCCAAAATGCAAGAAGCATAATCTCACAAAAGATTATCAAGGTAATCACATAAAAGGCTCGTGAAGCAGGTTTAAATCTGATTTCACGAGCCTTTTTTATTGACAATGTCTTCCAAGACCTTGATGTTTTTCAGCCCCAATAGAGCATAAAAAAGGCTATGCAAACGCATAGCCTTTTAAGTATATAGCATGTTACAGAATTATTCAGCTTTAGGGGCTTCCTCTGTAGTAGCTTCAGTTGCAGCAGCTTCAGCAGCCGGTACTTCTGCAGTTGCAGCTGATTTCTTAGAACGACGAGTACGAGTAGCTTTCTTGGCAGCTGTCTTAGCCATGTTCTCGTTGTAGTCAACCAATTCGATGAAACACATTTCAGCGTTATCACCCAAACGGTGACCAGTCTTGATAATACGAGTGTAACCACCCGGACGATCAGCAACTTTTACAGAGATTTCTTTGAACAGTTCAGTTACAACATATTTGTCCTGAAGATTGCTAAATACAACACGACGTGAGTTAGTAGTGTCATCTTTAGATCTAGTAATCAGCGGCTCAACGAACTTCTTCAAAGCTTTAGCCTTCGCAACAGTCGTAGTGATTCTTTTGTGCTTGATCAAAGAACATGCCATGTTTGACAGCATTGCATTTCTGTGAGAAGCAGTACGACCTAAATGGTTGAATTTTTTATTATGTCTCATTGTTTATTCTTTGTCTAATTTATACTTAGAAATATCTGTTCCAAACGAAAGATTCAGACTCTCGAGCAAATCATCAAGCTCAGTGAGCGATTTCTTACCGAAGTTACGGAACTTCAGCAGGTCGGTCTTATTGAACTGAACCAAGTCACCCAATGTTTCTACATCGGCAGCCTTCAAACAGTTCAAGGCACGAACTGACAAGTCCATATCAACCAATTTGGTCTTCAGCAACTGACGCATGTGCAATACTTCTTCATCAAATTCTTCATTTCCTTCTGCATCTGATGTTTCAAGAGTAATCTTTTCATCAGAGAACAGCATGAAGTGATGAATCAAAATTTTTGCAGCTTCTTTCAGTGCTTCCTTCGGGTGAATGGAACCGTCCGTCGTAATTTCCAGTACCAACTTTTCATAGTCAGTCTTCTGTTCTACACGATAGTTTTCTACCGCATATTTCACATTACGAATCGGAGTGTAAATAGAATCGATAGGAATTACATTCACATCGGTGCAGAATTCACGGTTTTCGTCAGCCGGAACATATCCACGACCTTTGTTGATTGTAATGTCTATCTGCATAGTTGCTTTTGAATCTAAATGGCAAATAACCAATTCAGGATTTAACACTTCAAATC
>OGFE01001045.1_pt1 | contig 21893 bp, 15 predicted proteins | sample 1570811 | NCBI WGS metagenome assembly OGFE01 (sample SAMEA2581967, study PRJEB24529) | metagenome | biome: Human gut stool | place: China | collected 2011 | reverse complement strand
GAGAAAATTCAGCGGAAATTAGAGATTTTTTCTACATTAATTTCAAAAAAATCCACTAATACCTTTTGATTCGTATTGCTCGGCATAAGAAGAGGGTAAACAAAGATTATGGATTAGTGCCTCATGTCGCGGTGTGGGCTTCAATGTACCCAACTCGCTCCTCTTTGTCTTTTTCTTTCCCTTTTCCTTTTCCATCATTCCGGCAACTAGCTATTCCATTCGTGACTAAAAACGAGTCTTGCACAAGAAAAAATTTGCTTTGTCACGAATAGAGGCTGGTTTTGAAGTTTTCGCCACTCTCCAAAATTTAGGTCGAAAGAGTAAGAAGAATTTTTGAAAGCAGATTTATTGACGTAGTGCTACGTTTATTGTTGTTAATAAGTCGGTGGAAAAGAGAAGTTATTAACAGACAATCGCGGATAAAACTATGAACAATCGCGGATAAAGTTATTGTTTTTTAAATAAGAAGTTAGGTAGTTATTGATGAACAATCGCGGATAAAACTATGAACAATCGCGGATAGAGTTATGTTGAAAATAAAATTATTTCGATTTAAAAACAATATGTTATCTATCTAAAAAATTGTTCCCATATATATACATATATTAATCATATTTAAAAGCATGTATAAGGCCGACAAAATTGTTGATAACTCCAAAACCGTCACGCGGCAAAAAGCTCAGTTTGTCGCTTCGCTCTTTCCCATACACAGAAAGAAGGTCTTTTCAAACAAGGTGAAAGGAAGCCACTATTTTCCTGTACAGGATGCTGACCTGCTGAAAAGGTGTAATCGAACCGGAAAAGATTTAGTTGTGGTCTTTTTCTCATAGTTCATTTTTTTCATGGATTTAAAGGCACCCATTGACAAGGTTTTATAAGCAGGGGCTCGCATTCCTCTTCTCTAACATGGAAGAACGGACACTCGTGCGTGCTGCCCTGTGTCGAGAACACCTGAATCCTTCTTTGTCTCGTGGAGAAAATAAGTGAAAAAGACCACAAAGTTGTTAGCGTCGGTCGCTTGTACGGCAACAATTGTTCTGACAGGTTGCAGTACGGAGCCGAAGACCAAGGTTATCGTTGTAGAACCGGAAGCGGTCATCCAGTCAAATGTTTACGTCCGTTATCCGAAGAGCGCCTATGAAAAATTGCAAATGGGAGGAGCCGCTTGGCGTTTGAACTCTTTTGAATACACATTGAACGATTCTCAGGTGCCTTTTGAAGACATTAGACCTTGTGAACCCTGCGAGCCTCAGCAAGTAAAGCAGGTAATTGAAAAACCCAAACCAATCGTTAAGAAGACAACAAAGACAAAATCAAAGGCAAGGACGGCCGCAGGCACAAATAGGAGCATTTATCGAACTCGAAAAGCTGCGAAAAAGACCACACCGAAAATTGACTGCAATCTTTATCGGACATTGTGCGAGAAACCGGCCGGTGCTCCTACAACTCAGGAAACCGCACGTAAAGCTGCTGAAGTACTTCAAGGCGTAAGCAACCGCGTTGTAGAAGTCAACTTAGCTAAGTAATCCTTTTTCAGTCCTTGCTCCAATGTAGGAGAAAGGACTTTCGCCTCAATTGTTGAACTCATGGCACAAGAGAAAAGGTGGCTCCGATTCGCCCTGAAAAAACTGGTTGAACTTTTGTTGGAGGTTAAATGGATACGACTGGCGTCCAAAACGATTGACGACGGCTTGTATCTCAGGAAAACCTACACTGATAAGCTGAAACACGAGTTCAATCTGAAGTTCAATCGAGAATATCGCTATGAATATTATTTGAAGTTGGATATCGGGTGTTCAGCTCAGCAGCTTTGTTTTAATCCGGAAACTACAGAGACGCTTACTTCGCTTTGCCATAAAACCTGGCTTATTCGGGATGCAAGATTATCCGACTGTTCCGAAACAGGTTATCCCAATGTTTCCCTCGATGCAGTGATTGCATACAACGCGGGAGCGATAAGAGCGCTATTTGCGGCTGTAGGTCTATCTCAGGAAGAATTGGATAAGTACATGTTGCCGACGATCCGAAGAGTAGCCGCGTTGGTTCACTTGCTCCCGGCCTCAGGAGGCTACCATCATAAGGAATGCGGAGGACTTCTTGAACATAGTCTTGAGGTTGCCTGGAAAGCCGCGCAAAACGGCAAGAGAGCTTATTTCTCAGACGATCCTGCGAATCCCAATAAGGCAGAAAACCAAAGAAAGTGGCTTCTGGCAACAGTTCTGGGAGCTTTGTGCCATGACTGTGGGAAGGTCTTATCCGATGTTGTCGTAAGAGATGCTGCGCTGACCGGGGATAAATATCCGGCGTTTACCGGCACATCATTGGCCGAATGGTTGGAAAGCAAAGGGTGCAGACGATATTACGTGTATTGGAAGGGCAACGGAAAAGAGCACGAAAACCAACTGGTTCATCTGTACCGAGACTTGATCCCTGTAGAGACCAATCGTTATTTGGGCGATACGATTTCGGGAGACTTGGCTGAATACTTCAGAATGAAGCTCCCAAAAGGGAAAATGGTCTTGAATGACATCATTACCGGAGCGGACGCAGAATCTACGGCCAGAGACAGGGAGCAGGGCCATTACGACCGCAGTCAAGGCAGACAGCATGATCGTGAATGTCAGAACTTCTTTGCAGCAACAAAGAATTTGATTCTCTTCGGTTCAAGGCATAAAAGTTCTACCGGAGAATCCATTGAGTCTGAGTACAAAGGTTTTCGCATCCGAGGGTGGACGATAAATACGAGCGACAGCGCTCTCATGTACACCTTTGACGAAAAGCTTTTTGTTGATTGGAGACAGCTCCCGGAAATTCGGAAGATTCTTCGAATTGAGAACGTATCCTCCGATATTTTGAACATCAACCCGAATCGAAAATTACAAAACGAAGGAAAAAACCAAGCAGAACCAGATTCCATAGAAAAAGAATTTGAGAAGAACGATATTGAGGGAGAATTGTTTGCACTTCTCAAAGAACTGAAGGATGGCGGGTACGTCGATAAAAATGATTTTGGCGGTACTTACGATAATGAAACACTGATCTGGCAGGTGGGCCGTTTTGATACTGCTCAACCGGGGAACGATATCATTACCTACAAAGCCATTTGTCTAAATGCCAAGGCGATAAACGAAATCTTTCAAGATCTGACGAAGCTGCCGAGGCCGGTTCCTGCATATGCTCTTTACGACCCCAAGCATGATGAGACCTTATTGTTGTTCAAGGAGAAAACAACAACACAGACACCGTTGGAACCTCAAGTTTCTTCTGATACAAACGAAAATTCGGAGGCTGTTTCGAACCCCAAAGCAGCTTTGGATGCTGAAGTTTCGACCGAAATAAACGATTCAAACGCACTGGATAATGCGGACGGATCGGCTGTTTCGGACGCAGAGGGCAAAGAACAAGAGACAAAAGAAGCGGAGGAAGCGAAAGGATCATCTGACAAACGAGATGAATCACAAGAAACGGTGAGTCAGCGACAAACCATTTGGATTGACGAAGATGGAGTAATCCACAATGGATCAAACACAACAATTGCTGAAGAACTTGATCCCGATGACATCCCCGATCCGACAACTTCGATCAGCGAAGACGACTCAGAATGCGAAGACGTCGAGGTTCCCGACATTACCGATGAGGACGATGAGTCGGAGGCAATGACTGAAGAAATTTCCGGAACTTCAAAAAATGAAGTAACGAAAGAAGATAACGATTCTGAAGATACAGACGAAAAAGAGGAAGCATCCGGAGATGAGTCAAAGGATGAGAATTTTGGCTTCGGATCTGATTCTGAAGTGTCTCAAAACTCAAAAGACCAATCGGAAGAACCTTCTTCTCCTGTAGGGAAAACCAACCTGGAATCCACAGGAACTCGCTACCGCAAGCCATTGAGCGGAGAGTCAATGGAACTTAACCTTGGCTTGTCAAACAATTTGACCAAGCCTAAAAGCCGCCAGCATAAACGCAAGAAAGCCGTTAAGAACGAAACTCCCAACGTAAACTCAGCCGCCAACCCGAACCCTTCTGTTAATTCATTTGATGTTCATAATCTTTCCTCCGGAGAAGCGGAGGGGACGGCCGAGCAGTCTGGGGAGAAACCTTGCGTCAACCTCTCCGAGTCTTCGGTGAGTGCTCAGTCTTTAACACAAGGGACGAAAAAGTTCGACGCGGCTAACAATGAAGCATCCGGGGAAAATAACAAAAGCGAAGCTGACTCGCACTCCAAGGATTCCGGAGAGCAGCTTGGCAATCCTCAGGCCGAAGATCAGAGCCAAACGCCGAGGAGAGGAGGCGCTGAGGTTTTTTTAGAATCGCAAAACTCAGCAGCGCCTCCTTTCTCCTCTCCTTCAGTGCCTAATTCCACATCTTTCGACACTAACGCGACAAACGAAGAAGCAGAGATTCAGAAAGTAATTGACCAATATATGGGAGCATCTCCTGGATTGGAGGAAATTACAGGTTACTGCCCGACATTTGATGATGGCTACGACGATGTGGCTTTCTACGAACCCGAGCAGCCTTATATTGTGAAATCCCGTCCGTGGAAACTTAACATCTTCTCCGCCAAAGACGAGCAAGGTCGCAGCGTGCAGTACAAATTTGATCTCAGAGGCGATGAACCGGAAGCAAGCTGGCAGGCTGAAGTTTTGATTCCTGACGGTTTATCTTGGCCCTATGAGCCCGATCCAAGGTATCGCATCAAGCATCAGGATGTTGTCGTTCGCAAAAGCGTTAAACGAGTAGAAGTTTTGGTGAGGCCTTCGGACGATCCCGCTCTTTCGCAAGAGGAGGAAAAGGATACACAATCTTCGAAGAAGATCGAATCTCCCGTACAAGAACCCGGCAACGTAGCCGGAACGGTTTTATCCGCAACTGACGCCAAAGACATTGACACGGTGAACCCGGATGGATCAAAGGTCAAACGCTATCCCTTTGATTTGGAGAAAGGCGAAAAGATGTCGCTTATAGATTTTATTTCGGCCTTAGCCGATTCAATAAACAGCGGGCGGGCATCACCCTCAATAACTCTATCTTGTTTTCCGGATAAGGGCTACTACATAACAATGGATCAGCTTAAAGAGCTTGCCTTTTTAGCCAGCGGAGGCGACGAGGCAGTTTCTGAAAAATATGCTTCTTGGATTCCGGCCCGGGTTCAATATGAGTCGCTGTTTTATGACCGCGACTTGCAGTGCGTATTCCAAAAAAAGAGGTAAGAATAAATGGCTTTCAATTCCGACGGTTATTCATACGAGATGCCTTGGAGACAGAATTTCGAGGCTCGTGCAACATTAGGTTATTTGGCAGGAATTGTTGCAGCAGGCGTTTGTTCAGTCACGACGCCAATGCCCGCGGCTCCCTTTTTGTGGATGGGAGCTTTTTGCGCCGCATCCGGGGCTTGGTGTGCAGTGGGTGCTTATCGCGTCTGGCGAAGAGTCAAACTTTTGAAAGGCTACCCGTTCTCTTTCGCAACTGTGGAGGACATGAAGGAGAAAGCCCACGACTCGCGCCATCAGGACGAGCAGTACATCGGCAGAGGTTTCATATGGGAAAATCGCCATGCGCAAGCGGCCTTTGAGATTACAAAGTCCGACTACTACACCACATTTATTTCCGACGGTGGCTGTGCCCACAATTTCGGAATGGGTTGGCTGCACGGAATGGAACCGAAAGAAACCGACCTTTGGCAGCTTCTTGCACACACCAACGGTCACACTTTGATTACAGGCGTGCCCGGGTCAGGGAAAACTCGTCTCTTTGATATGCTCATCTCTCAGGCAATAAGCAGAGGTGAGGGCGTCATTATCATTGACCCGAAGGGCGATAAGGAATTGCGGAGTAATGCCCTTAGAGCTTGCAAGGCCAACGGTATTGAGCACCGCTTTATTTGGTTTCATCCTGCGCACCCTGACGAATCGGTGGCTCTTGATCCCTTGAAGAACTTTACGAGAAGTACGGAAATTGCTTCCCGTATTACTTCTCTCATGCCGTCCGGAGGCTCAAGCTCCTCTTTCTCATCATTTGCGTGGAACGTGCTCTCAAGCATCTCGGACGCAATGATTTTGTGTGATGAGAAGCCGTCTCTGGTAAAACTCAGAGGGTATGTAGAAAATGGTGTTGATGAATTACTTTGCCGCGCCGTAAGGTCTTATTTGGAACATCTTCCTCTGGAACAGAAAGACTACCTTGATGAGTTGGACGATAAGATCGACCGTCTCGAAAGAGCATACGAAGGGTTGAAAGCTCAGAATAAAACTCCGACAGTACCTCTTCACCGTCGTAAAGCGGAGATTCACGCCGAATACTACAAAGAAAATGTTGCCAAGGATCATCCCAGCAGGGAGTTGAGCGGTCTGTTAAGCATTTTTGAACACGATCAGGCGCACTTCTCCAAGATGATTACGAACCTTCTTCCGTTGCTCGGAATGCTCACCAACGGGAAAATGGGCGAACTCTTGAGCCCGGATGATTTTCCGAATCCAAGGCCAAAGTTCGATTCAAGCTCCATCGTCAACGAGCAGTTTGTCTTCTGGCTGGGATTAGATTCCCTCTCTGACGCAGAAGTTGGGCAGCGGGTCGGCGCTTTGATTCTTTCCGATCTGGCAAGTGTGGCGGGCGCTCGCTTCAATTTCGTTGATCCCGACAAAATGCGTCCGGTAAATATTTTTGTGGACGAAGCTGCGGAAGTGTTGAACGAGCCGTTTATTCAGCTGCTCAATAAAGGTCGCGGTGCTGCGTTGAGGCTTTACGTTGCCACACAGACAATTGCCGACTTTGCCGCAAAAATGGGAGGAGCAGATAAAGCCAATCAAATTCTCGGCAATATCAATAATAAGTTCGCCCTGAGAACAACAGATTTGTCCACTCAGAAATATCTTTCCGAACATATGCCGAAGACGGTAATTCGATACGTGACTCGGGGACAGGGCGTAGGAGGAGCCTTGGATAAACCGCTTATGCACTCCGGGCATCTGACGGAGAGTCTGATGGAAAAAGAAGTGCCGCTTTTTGCTCCCCAGTTTTATGCTTTACTTCCGAATTTGGAATATCTGGCTTTCATCTCAGGCGGAACTACCGTAAAAGGCAGAATCCCCATCGTCGTCGAAAACAAAGAAAAGATCAAAGAAGTTCGCGAAAGGATCGAAGAAACTTATCGCGAAATAAACTCCGTGAATCCTGAATCAAAAGCAGGACAGCATGGCGTCAAACTCGAAGATGAGGATATGAAGAGTCTTGAAGAGATGACGGAGGCACCCTCTTGGGCTGTAAGGGAATCTCAATCCGACAGAATGGAGAGAAATTAAATGCCGAGTGCTCAATCGAAAATCTCAAAATACGTTTGGCTTTACATAGCCCTGATTGTTGCAATGATGGCGGTGGTTAAGGTCAGCACCGTAGAAACAGCCATGAAAGCCGAACACAGGCTCGTCACTTCAGCTCTTGGTCAGACAAGTTCCGATTACGTTTACAGTCATGCTGCTGATTGGTACAGAACCATAGCTGTGGACTGGGAAATGCACCGGACGCTCGAAAATATGTTCATACCGACCGATGAAGAAAGAGCCAGATCAAAAGGCTTGGAAGAGTTCGGGAATTACCTTTTCAAGTATATGCACGAGCGTCTTGAAGCTTTTTGGCGCGGCCTTTATATGCTTTTTACTCGTATGTGGGTCTTGTTTCTCTGGCTTCCGTTTATTCCGATTGTTGTTTTTCCGGCAATCAATCACGGCTGGCAGATTCGTAACATTAAGCGAACTAATTTCGATTATGCGTCGCCGACGAAACACATCTATGCTGTTGCGACCATCAAGGCTTTGCTGGTTATTCTACTTACGCTTATCGTAGCTCCGATCCCCATGACGCCATTGATCTATCCGGCAATTCTTATGATTTGCGGAATTTTGGCGGCAGTGTCCGTTGCGAACATCCAAAAACGTCTATAACCAGATCTTAGAAATTAAATACCGTAAAAAGGCTAAGGTATAATACCTACGAAATTGTTGATCAACAACTTTTTGTATAAAAAGGCGAGAGGCTTTTTACACCTCTCGCTTTAAGTTTGGCCCCGACCTCTAGGGCCACCCAAGGAAAATACTACAAAAATTAGTGACTAAAAGCGGAATCTTGCCTCGAGCTTAAAAAGATGATCCTGCTTGCCTTTTGCACCGCCGATGAACCCGTAGCCGGCTCCGAAGGTTGCTCGTCCTTTTTCTGCTTGGACGCCAATGCTTACCTTAGTGCCGAACTTGCCGGAGAAATCTCCTTCAACGCTGTCCGATGCTCCATAGCCGTTTGTAAGCTTGGTCTTTACCTTTGTGTCACCGAACTGCGGAATAAGAGAAACATCGGCTTGCGGTCTGACAACCCAACCCGAGGCTGTCGAAAGGTCGGCCCTGACTGCTAAACCGATTGGCATTTGGAACGTGTTTGCAGAATCGGCTTTATTGCTCCAAATCTTCTTTCCCTTGACTTTGGTGTCAAATTTATCGGCTTTGGACCATACATAACGAAGGCCGGCGTGCGGAACGACAGATGTCTTTCCTACGGGAATGGAACTTTCGACTCTTGCTGAAACGCTAAAGAGGTTGCTCTTAACATCCGCCTCTGCTTTTTCAATACCTGCAGCATTAACGTGCTGGGAAATATCGGAAGAGTTGTGCATCCAACTCAGCATTCCGATAAGGTTAAGTTTTTCAAGAGGGGCATAAGCACCGTATGCGTGCAAACCGAACGAGTCGTACTTGTTCTTTGTCTTGGTCACATTGCCTAAAGAATCCAAAGATCCGTGGTTGTAGCTGAAAGCGCCTCCCAGAACAATCGGTTTTCCTTCAAGCTTACGGTCGAAACCCATGACAAAACCGAAGGAGTTTGTATCGAAGCCGTGCTTGCTCAAGCCGGAAGAACTAAGACTCTTGAACTTCTGCTTGCCTCCTTTCAGGTCAATCCAGAGATCGGTTCCTCGACCTTCTTGGCGCATCAAACCGTTCAGGAAAGCGTCTCCCGCCATCGACAAACGACTGTCAAGAGAATCTACCGCTGTGTTGAGGTCTTGCAGCGATACGGCAGTCGCACCGCCGACGGTGAGGATATTCGCTGCGGAATTAAGAAGCTCTGTCTTATTCGCAACGGAAAGTTCTTTGTCCTTAAGAACGTTAAATGCAAAACCTTCTTCGGCTTTCTTGATTTCGCTGTTGGCGATAGTAGGAATGACCAGATCGGGGTAAACAGTCCTTACGTCAGAGAGAGTTGCTTGAACGCGAATCTGAGAAGATTCATTCACAAGCTCAAGTTTCCAATTGACGCCCGTACCGTCTTGAGACAAGGCAATCAATTTCTCGCCTGTCCAACCGCCCGTCCAGCCGTTGGCATCCGTGTTGCCGGTTGTGTCATAACCTTTGACGATAGTGTATTCACCGGAATCCTTGAGGTTGCCAAGAACCAGAGTCGCGGTCGGATCTACTGTAACTTTGGCATTTTCGTCGTTTGCGGTAAATGCGCTCTTTCCGTTGGTGAGGATAGAGGAGTCAATGACGGTTGTTGATCCTTTTCCGAAGACAAGGCTGCCGTTGCTGAGATTGGCATGATCCGTCTCACTTGTCCACGTACCGTTTCCTACAGCGATACCTCCGGCGGAAGTTGTAGTGATGTTTTGTGTAATGGTTAGGCGTCCTGTTCCAATCGGAGCACCGATGCCGGCTGCAAAATCAAGAGAGTTGGCGCCAAGTCCCAGGTCGCCGTCTTCCTTTACAAAGTAGGGATTGTTCAGTTCCGAAACCTTTGCAAATTCAGCTTTGCTGTAAGCATTTTCTGATGCAGACTTCAGCATTGAATTTTTACCCACGACAATCGAGGTTCCCGTCACATCAGCATTTGCAGCTTTGAGTAAGCCTCCCGTGACGTTAAAGATTGCATCTTTGACAGTCAGGTTGGCTACCGTCATCTGTCCTTTGTTTTCGAAAAGACCTTTGTTTACTGCAACGCTGTTCCATCCGGAAGTTCCTTCGTTGTAGAACTCAGCTCCTTCACCGACGGTGAGGACATTGCCATTGTCTTTTCCGAAGTTCGCGTAGGAGGCGTCTTTGCTGATTTCGAGCGTGCCGAAAGAAGCGCTTCCACGATTTTCCAGATTGCCGAGCAGCTTGGCATCGGCAGAAGAGGCGTTAAGAGTGCCATCGTTTACTGCAGCGGTTGAAGCCGCGACCGTGAATCCCGATTTCGCTTCCAACGATCCTTTGTTATCAAGCGTGCTTCCTTCATTGATTTCGATATTTTCCCAAGAGGAAGCGCCAGAGTTGTGAAGAATACCGTTGAGAACCAGAGTTTTTCCGTTTGTGTTGCCGGAATTGACCAATTCTCCGTCAGGGGAAATCTCGGCACAGCCGACAGTGAGGGATTTGTTGTTAGTGAGGTTTCCGGAAATCTCCAAACCTTCGGCAACATTGAATGTCCCGGCATTGGAAAGCTCACCGGAAACAGAAACGTTAGCAAAAGATGCTTTTCCGCTTTCCGAATTCTTAAACACTCCGGCGTTATTCAGCAATGAAGCGTTGACAGTTCCGCTGTTTTCGAAAACGGCCTGTGCCTTGTTGGTCAAAACGTTGCTCTTGGTTTCACCTTCATTATGGAATGAGCCTTCGTTGATTGTTTCTGACAGTGCTGAAGTATCAAAAAGAGCGTTTGCTTTATTGGCAACAGTTCCCTGCTGGACGAAAGAGGCTGCGGTTCCTGCGTTATCTTCCAGTTCGAGTTTTCCGTTGTTTGTCAGGGTCCCATTTTTATTAACATTGAGGATATTAACGTGCAGCAAAGCGTTGGAAGCAATGTCAGCTTTACCGCTCAAGTCAACATTCCAAACAGCAAATTCTCCGTTCTTGAGGTTCAATGAGCCTTTTTCTTGGAGTTCGGCTGAGTTGATCCAGCCCACGGATGGTGTATCAGCTCCGTGCGTTCCAAGAGTGAAAGTTCCTTCTGTAACGCAAACGCGGCCTCCGTCAGAGGAATCCTTCAGGAGTTTGCTTGTTTCATCCCGGTAGGAAGCGTCAGGAATAGAACTGACAGAGTTGCCAACCAAGACCAATTCCTTACCGCCCGCAATAACCACAGAGTCAGCTGAAGCGATGTCTTTGAATCCCATGCTCGCATCAAAATGCTGACCGAAAGCCGGGGATGATCCGCCGACCTGCAAAGAAGAAACGGGAGATGTCTCGTCAGCGCCGTTATAGAGCGTGACTGTATTGAGAACGACCGGAGCTGAATTCGATGCTAACTGTTTCGCGCTTTCAATATTGAAAACTCCGGAAAGCGAACCCAGGAAGTTAAGGGTAATACTCTCCAGTCGTCCGTAAATCTTTTGAAGTTCTTTTGCAACGCTCGAAACGAGATCTGCTGAATAATGGGCGTCATCAATAACGAGGTTGCCGCTCTCAAGCGAAAGGCCGCTGCCGATGGAAGATTTGACGGCTCCGACAGAAGTGGAAACCAGAGTACCTGCCGGGAGTTCTACCGTTTGGCCGGGAGCCGAGGCGTCAATCTTGATGGCCTCAGTCGTTGCACCTGTGAAAAGTTGGCTGCTGGAAGTTTGAAGGGCACCGCCTCTCAGATTGATAGTCGGTTTGCTGCCGTTCAAGCTGATTTTGTCCACATCAAAAACAGAGCCGGAAGCAATGTTAACCACTGTATCGCTTGTGACTTCATCTGCAATAAGCTGTGTCAGAGAATCTTTGTACTGATTCTTTTTATCCGGAGAGTCAGAGTCATTGATGGGCGGGACGCTGTTTAACCCGGAAATATTGTAGGTGTTGTTTCCGAGCGTTCCTCCAATATCGACGGCGTTGATTGTTCCGGCATGAAGGTTCAAAGTGGAGTCCGTGAACCATCCGTTTTGTGATGTGATTCCGTTTGTTCCGTGTTGTGTATAGGTGACTCCCTCAGCCTGAAGATTATTAGTCTTAATGGAGCCGTTTTCTTCTACAGTGATAGAACCCCCGTTGGCGTTGAGATTCGCGACATTGAGGGAGCCGTTTTCTACGGTGATCGAGGCTCCATCGGAATTAAGCGTCGAAGCGCGCAAAGGGTTCCTGCTGATTACGATTTCCGAACCTTTTTCAGCAGTAAGAGCGGAAAGATTGGAATCTACGGAAGAAATGAATTTTCCTGTAGAGGAAAGAACTAGGTTCGGAGTTCTGATGCCGCCGGCATTTGCCAGGCTCCCATTGACAGTGATAGCCGAATTGCTCTGAATCGTGCCGCCGTTATCAAACGTATCTTCTTTATCGAGGAAATAAGCCCCGTCTTCGAGTGAAAAGGTTCCTGTGTTATTTGTAGTCTTTGCAGAATAATAAGAATTGACGGCAATAACTCCGTTGTTGTTTACTTCCTTAGCCTTGAGAGTCGTTGCCGAAAGGGAACCGTCGGTTAAAGTCTTTACAGAAGCATCCGGGCTTGAAAAGTCGCTCAAAAGAACATTGCCTTTGCTGACTGTTAAAGACTCTGCTTTCAGAGAACCGTTACGAAGATCCAAGGCATCCGATTTATTGGGAAAATTGAAATCTACATTCTTAGTGCTTAAAGAACCCGAATTCATTTTCAACGAATTGACATCTTTCAAGCTCAGAAGATTCTTTACTGTGGTTGTCCCGGCATTCTCAAAAGTAGAACCGGTTTCCAAAGCCAGATCGTAAAATTCCGCAGCATTGTTGTTCTTAAAAGTACCCGAAATTGTGGAGGCACTCGTTGAGCCGGAACTCAGCTTAATATTGCCGTCGTTTGTGACGGTTGAACCGGCTTCTGAAATCAATGCTGCGAGTGTTGTGACAGCTCCTTGGCGGTTTTCGAATGTTCCGCTGTCTTTCCCATCAGTACCGTCTGTTTTCAATAACAAAGTTTGGAGAGAAAGTGAAGGGCTTTCATTTACGAGATCGCCTGTTACATTAGCGTTTCCTGTTACAGTAAGCTTACCCTTATTTGTGAGGGCGCCTCTTATTTTTAAGTTGCTGCCCGCTATTGAATTACCTTCAATGTTAAGTTCATTGACTGCTAATTCGGCACCTTTCTGATTTACGGAAGGAATGTCGGCTAAATTGGTATGTGCGCCCTCTCTAAGGGTTAGTTTGCCGATCTGGGCCGAACGTTGATTTTCAAGATATCCGGAAATATCAACTTTTTCAGCTGTCAACTCGCCTAAGTTAATTATTTCTGCTTGATGCAAATTGGGCCGGGCCATTTCCACATTCGCAATATGCAGTTTTCCGGAATTTTGTAAAAAGCCTACGACATCCAGATAGAGGTTATCTACTGAGACATTGGCAGAATTATCTACATAAACACCACCACTGAACGACGATGCTTGGGTGTAAATTTTTCCTACAGTAAATACACCGTTTCTGAAGCGTAATTCTCCTTCGGGGGAGACATTGTGCATTTTGTCGGGATTCATGCCGACATAAACTGCGTTAATGGTGCCTTTTGTAGGTGCAAGGGTTTCCTGATTGCCGATGATTAACTTCGACTTGTCAAGTGTTGAATTTTGCCCGTAAATGGAAACAGGGCCGTCAGCCAAAAGAATTCCGTCAGTTGACCCTACTAAACTAAGACTGTTCCCATCATTGATATAAAGGCCGTTTGGAGTACCGGTCACATTCTTGTAGATGAGATTGCTTTGCGTTAAAACGTTTGCCTCCTGCTTCATGAATTTGTCTATTTGGCCAATTACAAGAGCATCTCCGGCATAAGATCCCAAAGAGTTGTCGTTGACGAGTGTTTGATCCCATCCGTCAGCGAAAGCGGTTTCCGAGATAACGGGCAAAGCACTAAGAAGGCTTAAAACGAGAATTGTCTTATTGAGTTTGCAAAAATGAAAGGCTCTGGATCGCTTTGTTAAAGTCGTACTGTTTCTTCCGTTAGCGTGGGAATTAGAAGCTTCGGATACAGCTACAAAACAGGAGCGCGTCCAGCTCCAAATGGATTTGAAAATTTTGTTCATAAAATTTCCTTGGGATTTGACGGAAACGAAATGTGGCGGTGGAGAGATTTCCGGTTAGCCGCCGTCATTGATCAATATATTTAGTAAGCAGCCGGAATCAGCTTGAAAACAAATTTGGAGTCGCAGCACTACGGATTTTGATCAATACCGTACAACCGCCCAAAGTTCTTTTCGTTTTTTCTATGTTTCAAAAAAACTAAATCCTTGGGTTTATTCGACGGATCGCTTCAGTTTTCTTTCCGACAATGTTAGGAAAGAAGATTTCATTTTGAAAACATGGAACGAGTAAAAATCCCAAGACACGCGGATGAGCCACCTCACCTCTTGTTATGGTCTGTTGATGAGATAGCACCGATTCTTCTTGGAATGTGCATTGGAATCATGGTCAGACAGATGCTTCTTTGTATGCTCATCGGCTTCTTTATGACCAGTCAATATAAACGTGTCAGAGACAACAACCCTGACGGTTTCTTCCTGCATTATTTGTATTGGTACGGAGTTCCTGTTTGCAAAAGTAAACAGTTTGTTAATCCGTTTATCAGGAATTTCATACCATGAACTTTAACAACTTCAAGGAAAGTTGGACGGGTCTTCAAAGCGAGTCTAAGTTTTACAAAAGGCTTTGCATCGGGCTTGTAGGGGCAAATATCCTTTTGGGCTGTTTTCTTTTTACAAAAGAAACAGTAGTTGTTCTTCAGCCTTGGACGCTGACGCAAACTGCACAACTTGAGCAAAAGAAAGCGACCAGAAACTACAAGGAGGCTTGGGGTTTGGCGGTTGCCGAAATGATGGGCAACATTACTCCTTCCAATGTTGATTTTGTGGTTGAGCGCTTGAAACCGTTGCTTGATCCGTCCATTTATAACGATACCGTCAGGGGAGCCCTTGAACAGGCACAGTCCTTGAAAGAAGACCGGATCTCTCAGTCTTTCATGCCGCGGACAGTTGAATATGAAGCTTCAACAAACAAAGTTTTTGTTAAAGGTAATTCATATATAACGGGCGCTTCCAACTACGTCAACGGAGATGAAGAAAAGGGCATCAGAAAAGAGATGACGTTCGAGTTTGTAATTGACGTAAACCACTATCTTCCTCTCTTCAAACAAATTTCCGTTTATTCCGGTACAGCCCGCACAGGCAAAGTTTTAAGACGCATGGAGCAGGCGCAGAAGCGTCAGCAAGAGCGTGAAGCAAAGCAACGTGAAAAGGAAAATCAATAAGATGCTGAACAAAAAAATTATATCTGCGCTGCTCGGATTGACTTTTACGACCGTTATCGGCGGAACCTCTTTGGCTTCCAACGGAGCTTCCTTGGATGAGAACGACATACCTGCGGTTCCCAACGGCGTGAGAAGAACCAATATCTCAGGCAATGTTGATTCAGCGATCAAAGATGCCCAGACAAGGGTCAAAAACAGCCAAGCCAATCGCGTTTTGAAAATCAATAATGCTACGAGAATCGCGCTGACGCCGGGGCAAAATGAATTGATCCCGATTGCGATCAATATGACTAACCGAATCGTGACACCCTTCAGGAATCCTGAGATTATCTCGACTTCTCTGACAGGTGGCAGCGCTAAGAGTGGGAACTGCGGAGAAATCTGCGTAAAAGGAAACGTGATTTACGTTTCCACCGATAAAAGCACACCTTCTTCTATGTTCATTACGGAACAAGGTTCGGAAGAACAGGCTTTGTCCGTAACCATGATTCCTCGGGAAATACCGCCCAGAGAGGTATTTTTGGAGATTGCCGGAGGTTCGGCTGCTCAATTAAACAAGAATCCCAGTATGGTCGCAAACGACTCAATGCGCGAGGATAACTACGAAGCAGAAAGCTTTGAGCGCTCGATGCCGTATGTTGAAACGATACGGACGATGCTGCGGGAAGTGGCTTTGGGAAAAATCCCGTCCGGCTACTCATTAGGTTCGGTCCGAGGGGCAAGAAACATTCCGAGCTGTAAGCAGCCCGGACTTGCTTTTGACTTTTTAAACGGCCAGAGACTTACAGGCCACAACCTCGATATTTACGTCGGTACCGCAAAAAACATAACGAAAGAAACCATCATTTTTGAAGAGACATCCTGCGGTAACTGGGGAGCTGCGGCAGTTGCAACATGGCCATTGCATGTATTGAATCCGGGCCAGTCAACAGAAGTTTATGTGGTGATGAAAGAGGCTCGAAAGATTATCGAGGCTCCCGAAAGACCATACTTAATCAGACCTCAATTCAACAACCGCTAAGGGAGAGCAAAGATGGTAGAAAAAAAGAAATCTTTCTCAGAGCTTAGTCCGGGTAAAAAACGGTTGTTTGCATTATTGGGAGCAGCGGGAGTCGTCATAATCTTCGCATCCGCCTCCGAGATGTTGTTTTCTCCTGCTAGTAAAGATAAAGCTCCGAAGAACGACGTTCAGAGAAATGTCCTTACCGATACGAATACCAGACAACTGGGTATTGACGGGTTAAGCGCTTCCGTTCAAAGAATGCGCCGTGAAATTACAGAACTTTCCAATTCACTTGGAAAATATATGGAATCTCAGGAAGCGCAACAAAAAAATCGTAATTTGGAGCTGGATAAAGAACTTGCAAGTATTAAAAAAGATATTCGCGAAATGAAGGTTCAGTCTGAGAATACAAACTCTCAGCTTAGACAGGATATTCGAAGAGCCGAACAAAACAACCAGCAGCGCGGTTCGAATACCAATCGCTCCGGAGCAAGAAACGAAAAAGAACCGAAAGCGCAGAGTGACCGCGAACGCAGATTTTCCTCCGGAACGAGTTCAACCGGCATACGATCAAATCGCGGAGTGACGGATCCTACTGAACTTTTCAGCTCTGTGAATACTGCACAGACTCAAGCACCTGCACCCAGATCATCTGTAGAGGAGGATTCGGAAGAAGAGGAGACAGTGGTTGAAAAGACAAAGCCTATGACGATTCATGTCATCAATGCGGCTCCTCCTGAAAAAGTTAAACGCGAAAGGGCTAATCGAATTAAAGAAAAGAGCGAAGCCACACCCAAAGAAATCGAGTTTTATATGCCTACAGGCTCGATCATTTCAGCAATGCTCTTAAACGGCATTGACGCTTCGACATCTACTTCTGCCAGAAGCGAACCGATGCCGGCTCTTTTGCGTGTTGAGAAAGAAGCGATTTTGCCGAACCGTTTTACCAGTGACATCAAAGACTGCTTCGTACTCGTTAGCGGTCACGGAGATTTGTCCAGCGAAAGAGCTTTCTTGCGAGGTGAATACCTTTCTTGCGTCAGAAACGACGGAGCCGTTCTGGAGACAAAATTCCCGAGTTATGTCGTAGGCGAAGACGGTAAAGCGGGCATGAAGGGACGACTGGTAAGCAAACAAGGTCAGATGATTGCCCGAACCCTTATCGCCGGTTTTGCATCAGGCGTTTCCAAAGCCTTTGATGTGACACCTGTATCCGTGCTGGATACAACGTCCATCGGCGGTTCTGTTCAGTATCAAAACAACTTTAACTCAGGATTGGCTCGCGGTGCAGCAGCCCAAGGCGCTTCTCAAGCGCTTGAAAAGGTGGCTGACTTCTACATCAAGATGGCAGAGCAAATATTCCCCGTTGTGGAAATTACCGCCGGACGAAGAGTCGATATTGTCGTGACGAACGGAACAAAGCTGAGACTGAAGAATCTGAATGAATTGAGTGATTCCAACACCTCAACTCCAACGGTACAAACAAATCCGGTTATTCGTGCGGGAGCAGCAAGATGAGAAACAAGACGAGAATCAGGAGAAAAGAATACGACCAGATCTTCCAGAAGAACATCAGTAGAAAATACGACCGTATCTTCCTGAAGAACATGTGGATTTTGCTCGGTTTGGCGATGTGCTTCTTAATCATGATCTTGATAGGGCTTTCTTTGTTGATAGGACCCAGATCGCATCGTGGAGTTTCTGAATCTCAGCAGCCTCATGCAGTGATGCAGAGCGATCAAAAATTGTCGGAAACGAACGACGGAAAACCAATAATCCTTCAGGGAGAACAAAAATGAGAAGAACAGTTTTGGCTGTAGCCTCGCTGGCTTCTGCATTTGTACTGTCAGGGTGCTCATATTTAAATGTGGGAGAAGAGAATTTCTCCTGCTCAGGGATGCCCGGTGATCCTAAGTGCATGAGTACAAGTCAGATGTATCAATATTCCGTCAACGGCGGCGATAACGGTTATGTCTTATCAGGAAGCGGCGATAAAACCAATGTAGTGTTTGGGTCAGCAGGTAAGGAAAAGGAAGTTTATGCCCCTTACACAACAATGCAGAAAACTCCGGCCGGCGTTGAAACTGACGGTCAGGTGATTGTTGGCGACGACATCATCGTTCAGAATTTTGTGACGCCGAAACTTCCTTATTCGCCTGTACCGGTGAGGACACCATCAATGGTCATGCGTATTTGGATCGCATCTTATACAGATTTGAACGGAGACTTAAATGCTCCCGGTTACGTATATACGGAAATCGAGCCGCGCAAGTGGATTATGAATCCCGCACAGGCGAAAAACAGCTCGAATTTCCAGCCGCTGGTAAAGAAAATTCCTGTACAGCGAAACGCAACTTCATCAACTTCGAATGACCGCAGACAGGCAGAGAACATTTCGAATCCGCCCACTGTCAACAATCTCGAACTTTTAAAGCAGAACAGATCACATTAATTTCATAGGAGAGTAATCAATGAAAGCCTCAGCAACAAACCGACTTTTGAGTCTTTTACCATTGTTAGGCGTATGCTTCATCGTCGGATGCGCCGTTTTCGCTCCGGACGTTTACGCAGGTGACGGAGGTCAGGAATTTGAAGACGTTTGGACAACATTAAAAGACTGGACGCAAGGCACATTAGGAAGAATTATTGCCATCGCCATTGTTTTGGTCGGTGTTATTATTGGCGTTGCCAGACAGTCACTTATCGCATTTGCTATTTGTATCGCAGGTGCAATGGGTCTTTATCAGGCCCCGACGATTATTGAAGCATTACTGACCGCCGACGGAGCGGAAATCATCAATCATTATGAAGTTGTTTCTTTCGACACAACGGAAATAACAGTTCGATAGACAACTTAAGTCCAGCTTGTGGACGGGACATTTCGCTCATCTTGCAGAACTTCGCAAATTCTTCTTGTGACCTATTGTTCCGTCCATTTCTTTTTCCTTTTTTTCTGTGCATCAAATTTGACGGTTTTGCCCCATTTTTCTGCGTGAGCCTCATTTTTTCCTCGATATCCTACTCATAAAGAATAATTTTCTGGGGGAAAGATGAGTAACAATAGTTCGATAACACTATTTCATCCCAATATTGGTACAAAAATTTTATTGACCGGATTTCTCCATGCCTTTTCGGTCAGCAGGTTTAATCCATCCCCCTGGATTAACCAAAAGTCTGCTGACAGAAAGACATTTTCGCGCCTGCAAAAACGACCCCATCTATCATCCTCGGCCCATTCCTCGGGCAACCAAAATATCCTTGGATGTTTTTCGGAAGTGCTGTCTTCGGCGACAGCGGCGCTGTTTTCTATTCCTTTTTTAGCCGCCAGCTGGGAGAAATTATGAGAATCAACAACAAAGAATATCCCAACGTTTCACTGAGCGTCGTCAGTGACAGAAAAGAGCCCGGACTGACGGGCATGAAGAAGATCTGCCTCTACGAAGCCACGATCAAATGCGGAAAACAAATTCAAAAAATGCGTTCCGAGCATTTAGGCGAGCTTCAAAGCTGGATCGAGCGGGAGGTGGAGCCGAAGATGACCACGTAAAAGTTTAGACCCGAGAGCTCACGGCCACTTTAACGAGTGGACGGCTTCTTCCTTGGCAGGACAAAGAAGCCCTCGGGTCAATCGAATTTTAACTTGTCCTGCCCCGCACGAAAGAGCGGTGATCGTATTTCTTTCGTTCATAACGTGAGCAACAGTCCTGCCAAGATTTGTGAAGAAATCGTTATGAACAACAAAAAAAATCCCGAGAAGACGGTTTCCCGAAAAGCGGAAGCCTAGGAATTCTGCGCCCATTTTTCCTCCCCTCGGTTTACGAAAAGGCTTTTGAGTTTTGAAAAACCTTTTCTTAAACCAATGACAAATCCTATAGGAGGAAAACATGGCAGAAGTAATTCACATTCAACGAGTAACTATCCATCTCAAGAACGGAACAAATCTGGCCATTGATCTTAAAGCTGAAGAATCGCAACAGATCAACCCGCAGATTGCCGCTTTCCAAGGTGTCTTAGCCGATCCCGAATCCCAAGAGAAAGTTTTTACGTTTCAGGGCATTCGGGGCTTTAGCTGGGTTCGCATCAAAGAAGTAGTCGCTTTCGATGCTGTCCCTCTCATTTTTACGCCGGCTGAAAAAGAACCGGCACAGACGGCTCAGACCAAATAAATAGCACAACCCGAGGAGGATCTATGAACAAAATCTTTAAAAAAGTCTGGAATCGGAAACGGGGGTGCTTTGTCGCTGTTTCCGAAGCCATGACGGCTGCAAGCCAGAACGCTGGAAAAGCGGCAGTTATCACAGTCGGTCTAGCACTAGCTCTTGCATCGACGCCTTCATACGCCATTTATAAGCATATTTATGCAGGGGAATCAACAGCTGGACAGAACCTAGACTATGCCGAACAGGATTATTCATTAAATCTGCACGGCAATTACACCGTTGGTGCGGGTTCCAATGTTTCTTGGTCCGTTCGAGGTAGAGCAGCTTTTAACATCGGACCGGACAACACCGTTACTACCGTTAACGGAAATCTGTTACTTCATTCATGGAACAGTGGGGATTTAGGTCACTTTACTTGGGACAGATCAAATTCTATTCTGGTTAATAACACTGGCTCCCTTTATATCGGTGACTACGATGAAATCGGCAACCTTACCCGAGGCGGAACTGACAAAAGCAATAACCTTACAGAATTTCGGTTGAAGGACTCTTCGTCCATAACTATCAACGGAAGAGGCTTCTCTAACACAACCTTTGTCCAAGAAGGCAACAGCGTTCTTTCTGTCAACGGCTCCGGGATGATTTTTGACGGACCCTTCCATATCAATGGAAATTCACGCGTTGACGTCCACAACAATCTTCAAACCCGCAGCAATACTTACATGACCGGAGGAACTATCAATCCATATGGTAATTGGATAAATACCGGTTCATTTAATTTGCAGGGCGGGAATGTCAATGCCGGAAACGGCAACCTTATTAACAACGGAACTGTGACGCAGACCGGCGGAAACTTTTCCTCTAAGTTAACAGGCAGCGGCACCTATAACTATAACGGCGGTTCATTTAATGCCTCCAAAGTTTCGGGAGATATCGTCGTCAATATCGCTTCCGGTCTAGGGGCTTCTACATCGAACTTTGAAGGCGGAAACATCAACAACCGAGGAACTTTAACTGTCAACGGTGGCTGGTACAAGAATCTCAACAATTACGGTACTGCAAACTTCAACGGCAATGCAACAATTGCCAAAACCACTAACTACGGGACTATCAATAGTTATGGTGCAGTTAATTTCACGGATAAGTTAAATACTTCCGGAACGCTCAACACACATGACGGGGTGTGGTCTTTCGGGCCTTCCGGTGTTTTGGCAGTAAGCGGTGGAATTGTCCAAACCAACAACTCATTTAACGTCTTCGATTCATTAGGGACGACTGCTCAACAAGAACTTCATTATGTTGGATTGAATTCGGTTTTACCGCAAGAAGTTAAATCCAGTTTGAATGATTTCTTCACTAAGTATGCTCCTGGTTCAATTGCTCAGAAGCTAATTAATCATGCCTCGTTTACGGGTGGAAAAGTGGTTGTTACCGGAGTGGAACTCACTCAAACACAAGCTGACGATCTGAAAAAGGCATTTAAAGACAAGTTTGGAGGTAATACAGCTCTTGAGTTCCAAGGCACGATAGCG
>OGFE01001007.1_pt1 | contig 22669 bp, 25 predicted proteins | sample 1570811 | NCBI WGS metagenome assembly OGFE01 (sample SAMEA2581967, study PRJEB24529) | metagenome | biome: Human gut stool | place: China | collected 2011 | reverse complement strand
CCTCTGCGGTCAATGCGCTGGGCACGATCGGAGGCCCCAGCGGTGGGAGCTACAAGATCGTCCTCCAAATGAACGTCAATGGGAAAGAGTTTTACCGGGAGACCATCGACGATCTCCGTGCGGTGGACCGGGAGAATCCGGAGGTGCGGGACGATATATGAATCAGCTGATTTTGAACGGGGTCCGCCTGCCGGAGGCCAGCGGGGACAAGTTCTCCTGTTGGGAGGAGGTCCTGACCCGCCAGGTGACTATGGTGACTGGCCGAGTGGTGCTGGAGGCGCTGGAGCCTGCCTCACGGATCTGGAGAGCCAGTTATACATTTGACTATATGGGCAACGACACACTGCGCCAGGTACTGGCGGTGCTCCGAAGCGGAGCACCCTTCCCGGCGGTAGTCCTGCCGGACGCCCGTGACGAGCCGGTCAGTAGCACCTTTATCTGCGACTCCATCACCAACCCGACCTACGCCTTTTCCACAGGCAGGGTTGGGCTGTGGCACAATCTGTCGTTTACCATCCGGGAGGAGGTCCCCCATGCTGGATAAGAGTGCGGCGTACCGGGCGGCAATCGTAGGCAGCCCCAGGAGGATCGAAATCCAGGCGGTGGTGGACATCAGCGACCCGGACATGACCTTTTCCGGCGCGGAGAACAGCGGCGCGGCGAATTTTTCGCAGTCTGCCCAGCTGTATGACCGAGTCATGGATCTGACGCCATACGCCACTCTGGAGCCACACAGGTGGGTCCTCAACGGTAAGTTCCGTCTGATCCCGTCAGATGGGACGGCGGATCAGGTTGGATTTGTGGGTGATGTGCTCTCCGGAGAGGATGGGAGCTTTTCCCCAGCTGTGTGGGTGGAGGAGCGGTTTTCCAACGCCTCCATCCTTCAGGCGTGCTCGGTATACTTTCCGGGCGACGATTGGGACGGGGTGCCGGACACCTTCGCTGTGGAGATCAGGCAGGGGGGTACAGCCTACTACACAAAGGAGTTTGCTGGAAACCGGGCCAGGTCCGTCAGCCTGAGTGGCTTCACCGTCAACAACCCGGATGCCATCCGTGTGACGGTGAGCAAGTGGAGCCTTCCGGGCCGCCGGATGCGGGTGGCTGAGATCCTGCCGGGTCTGTATGAGCAGTGGGATGCCCACATCCTGGCCGCCTTCTCCTGTGCCCAGCAGGGGGATTTCAGCTGTCTGTCTCTGCCATACGGGACGCTGGAGCTGTCTATTGACAACCACGACCGGCGGTTCGAGCCCCGGAACAAAGGTGGACTGTTCCTCTCGCTGGAGGAGCGACAGGGAATCGATGCGCTGATTGGCGTACGTCTGGCGGACGGCTCGGTGGAGCGGTGCAGGATCGGACGGTTTTATCAGGCGGCCGATGGGTGGAAAACGGGGGACAACGGGCTGACCATTCGCTGGTCCCTGGTGGACATCGTGGGACTGCTGACCGGACGGACCTTCCTTGTGCCGGACAAGCTGCCCACCACGCTGGGCGGCTGGGTGGGGGCCATCATAGCTCAGTTGGGCCGCAACTTTGCTGACCGGTACCATGTTGACCCAGCATATACAGAACTTCCGGTCACGGCGAACAGTGTGGCGGAGGTAACAGATAAGTCCTGTGGTGATATTCTTCGCTGGGCGTGTATGGCGACCGGAACCTGGCCACGAGCGGCCGCGGGTACGGGAGACTTGACAGTGGAACCCCTCTGGAGCCAGGGTGGCAAGCTCTTGCTGGACAATTTGACGGGCTATCCCGTGATGCGGGCCAATAAATCCATTGCGGCCCTGATTTTCAAACTGGCGGATGAAAGCAACACAGAGTATGTAGTTTCCGGCAACGCCACCAGCAGCGAGGAAACTGTGACTATCAGTAACCCGTTCCTCCACACGACTGACCAGGCCCTGACCGCGGCGCGGCTGATCCTCAGCTGCTACGGCGGAAACCTGATCGAGACCACGGGCCGGGGCGATCCATCCGGGGAGATCGGGGATGTGGACACCATCTGGCTGGATGAGTCCAGCGCCACCACCGCCCGGCGGATGATGCAGACCTTCAAGATCCAGGATGGGGCACTCCAGGGCTGTCAGAGCCGGCTGCTCCAGGCGGATGGGTCCTTCCTATTCCAGGAGCGGGCGGTGGTCACCAAGAGCGGATCCTGGACGGCACCGGCGGGAGTCACTGCGCTGCGGCTCATACTCGTTGGAATGGGCGAGGACGGGACAGATGGGACAGACGGCACCTGGGATGAAGCCGGAGCGGATGGTGTGGATGGCCGGGGGGGCCTTGTCTGGGCCGGGACGGTATCGATCAATCCGCAGCAGTCGTTCAGTGTCCAGATCGGGGACAACTCTGTTTTTGGGCAATACAGCAGCGCAAATGGCAGCCGTTTCCCCTTTGGCTATACGGATATTGCAAGCGGCGATAGTTTTGCACGGACCGGGGTCCAAAAGCCTGTCCCTGGCTCTGGAGATGGTGGTGCGAAGGGCCTGGGTGGGATCAAGGGCAACCGCCATAGAGAGCCGAGCTATGACTCCGACGGGAATCCGGTCGGCTCACACTGGGAGATCGACAACTATCCTGGAGAGGGCACCGCGGGGCAGGCCGGAGTATCCGGCTGCGTCGTGATCTATTGGGACAAGGAGGGCGCATGAGTTTTGATTTTAGTTCTCTGGTGACAGATCGGACCCAGGCGGATGTGGAGGCACGGAACGACAAGGGAACCTATCAGGCCGCAGACCTCAACCGTGTTACACAGGCTATGGATGCGCTGGCCAATCAGTTTTCGGTCCTCGGGTACAGTACAGCGGGCTATCAGAGGATCAAGGCGGTGGAACAAGAGGCGCCGAAGATCCCAGAGGGGTACGCAGAACTCGAATCTATCACGAGTTCCGGTACCCAATATATCAACACCGGGGTCAACCCAACCAGCAATACACGGGTGGAGTTGTGGATGTCCACAAGTCAATCCGGCAACAAGACTGTATTTGGAGCAGATGTGGGGTGGTCGGCGAACGGGTTTGCTCTGGGCGTCAACTTTGCCCACTATGGTACAAAAAACGGGAGTTTTACCGGGCTCAACGATGGTGGGGCGCATACAGTGGATTTTAACCGAAACGTAATCTCCCTGGATGGAGCCAAGGCTCTGACTCTTGGCGAGGCTGTATTTGAGCTGACATATCCATTGTATCTCTTTTGCAATGACCGCTCCTCTGCTGCGCAGGAGCACACAAGTATGACGCTGTATGCCTGTAAGATCTATGAGCAAGCACACCTGGTGCGCAATCTGGTCCCGTGTAAAGATCCGGCTGGCGCGATCGGCTTATATGACACAGTGGAGGCACGGTTTTATAAAAACGCTGGATCCGGGGCGTTTGCGGCAGGGGCAGAGGTGAGCCGGCCGGAGGTAGATCCGTATGAGTGGACAGAGGAGTATTACCCAACTGCGGAGCAAATGGCTCAGTATATTGCCAATGTGGAGGCACTGAGAGGTGTGATTGCGGTCCTGCCCTCTACGCCGGATAAGCCGGATAGTATGGAGCTGTTGGACCATGTAAAAGCAAATAACATCGAGAAGATTCTGGTGGATATTGATAAGCTGCTGCAAAATATGCCTTCTGCCTGGTTTTACAGTGGAGAAGTAAATTGTGGGGAGGTCTGAGTATGCAAGACAGAGTTCCAACTTATCCAGGACGGGTGAAATTGACCCCTGTATTGGGGCAAGAGAACACCTATGAAATGGTTCGTGTGGACGAACCAACTCAAGAAGGGACACCGTTAAATAAAGCAAATCTTCTCCAAGACCCCATTGCTAAAATGTATGGGCTTTCGGAGGCGGCTGTCCCCAATGACGTTTTTGCGTTTCTAGGAAAGTATAACCTTCATTGGTGGAAAACCAGCGGATATATTCCACCTTACTACACGTTGGGTGAAAGGAAAGATCACAGAATATCGGGTAGCGAGACCTTTGATACATTTACAATCCAATATGCAAGTTCTGTGGCTGTGGACGATTCCGGAGTAGTCTCACTCAAAAATTCGACTTCCGCGACCATAGAGTGTCAATTTAACCAGGGCGATGCAGATAGAATCAATGTGGTTCCAACCGGAAGCTTTATGATGTCTGATCGTTTTCCTAATGCGCGCGCGATCTATTACAAGAGTGCTGATGCTTACGATGAACAAGTGTCATCCAAGATGATAGCTACATACCTCCCGGAACAAGAAGTGACTGGTCATCCGGCCGCCGAGGACGGCGAAGGGCTTGTATATTCCGCGGATAAAGACGCATACCCGGATAGCGGAACTGTTGGAAAAACGTATTACAAATATTATGGAGTTCCGTTTGAAATCCTTACGAAAACGGCGGCACAGACGGTTATCGGGAAATATGTTGGGACTGGAACATACGGCCAAAATAATCCGTCTACTTTGAAATTCCCATTCAAGCCGAGAATTGTATTTATTGGCTGTGAAACCGCTGCCCGTCAAACATCCATAGGCTGGATATATGGCAGGACCAACGCATACACCATTATTGATTCTACCAGGTATTCTGCTACGTTACAGTGGTTTAGTGACTCGGTTACTTGGTATTCTAACGAACAGGCACCGGCGCAGCTTAACTACACTGGTATAACTTACCATTATGTCGCCATTGGATAAAGGAGGGAATACGAGATGTGGTATATCAACTCTACCCCAAACAAGTCTGGAGCATATAGCCCGCCTCAGTCCACGCCCTTTGACGGCGCGATCCCGCTGACAGATGAGCAGGCGGATATGCTGGTACAGTACAACGGCTTTGTGGTCATCACCGGGGAGCCGGATCCTGACACAGAGGGCAGTGCAGTGACAGTGGCACCGAACACCGAGGCCTGGGAGGCGTGGAAATCCTCCCTCCCGCCTCAGCTGGAGCCGGAGCCCACGGAGACAGAACGGCTGCGGGCGGACGTGGACTTTTTGGCGGCTATGACGGGGGTGGAGCTATGAGCGTGTACGAGCTGGCCCGAAAATACTACCCCCGGCTGTGGGATGACGCCCGAATTGACGCTCTGGTCCAGGCTGGGCGGCTGACCCAGGCGGAAGGGGAGCAGCTGCGCCGGGAGGCACAGGCCCCCGCCGCGGGCTAGGCAGAGGAGGCAGACATTGAGCATCCAGGAGCTATTGACAGGCGGGGGCGGGCTGGTGGTCCTGGCGCTGACGGTCATCCAGGTCGCCCCCGTCAAAATCAACCCCTGGTCCGCCATTGCCAAGGCCATCGGGCGGGCCATCAACGCGGAGGTGCTGGCCGAGCTGGAGCAGACCAGGATCCGGCTGGACAACCACATCAAGACCGATGACGAGCGGGCGGCGGATATGCACCGAGCCAGGATCCTGCGGTTTAACCAGGAATTGATTCGGCAGATCCCCCACACCCGGGAGGAGTTCATCGAGGTTTTGACGGAGATCGACCGCTATCAAAAATTCTGCCGGGAGCACCCAGAGTATCCCAACAGCCGGGCCACCCATGCCATCGCAAATATCGGCAGGGTGTACGATGATCGGCTACAAAAGCATGATTTCCTGTAAACGTGAAGGGAGGTGAGAGATGTGGAACAGCTGTATAAGCGGCTGGGGAACCTGCTGACCATCAAGAGTATGGTCACGCTGATCCTGACGGCGGTGTTCGCTTGGCTGACCTGCTCCGGCGGGGTGAGCGCGGATCAGTTTCTGACCGTGTTCACCGTGGTCGTCGCGTTCTACTTTGGGACGCAGACAGAGAAGAACGCCAACAAAACCAGTACCCATTGACAAAACGGCCCTATTTTGATAACTGAAAGGAGAAAACAACATGAACGCCAATTACATCTATGACATTTTCCAGACCTGTGAGGATCTGGACCTGCCCGACCTGACCATTGCCCTGGCCCACCACAAGGAGGCTCACACCATCCCCGAGGACATGACCGAGCAGGGCATCAACGAGTTCATCGGCGGCCACTACGAGGCCCTGGTGGACGCCTTCGCAGGCCACGACCGGGAGGCGTTCGCCGCAGCTGTGCAGGCTGGCATCCAGGAGGACGAGGAGCACCAGGCCAGCCAGGAGGGCTGAGGCCATGCTGATCTGCATTGATGCGGGTCACTACATCGGGACCCCGGGGAAGCGGTGTCTGAAGGACATCGATCCCGGGGAGACCCGGGAGTGGACCCTGAACAGCCGGGTGGCGGACAAGCTGGAGGCCATCCTGGCGGGGTATGACTGCCGGACGATGCGGGTGGACGATGTGACCGGCAGGCGGGACGTGACCCTGTCCCAGCGGGTGGCGGCAGCCAACCGGGCCAAGGCGGATGTGTATCTGTCCATTCACCACAATGCCGGGATCAACGGCGGCTCCGGCGGCGGGATCGTGGCCTTTGTGGCACCTAAGCACCAGAGGCAGAGCGAGGTGGTGCGGGACGCAGTGTACCGCCATACCGTGGCGGCCACCGGCCTGCGGGGCAACCGGGCGCAGCCGCTGGCGGAGCAGAGCCTGTATGTGCTCAATTACACCACTATGCCCGCCACCCTGATCGAGCTGGGGTTTATGGACAGCCTGACAGACACGCCCATCATCCTGACGGAGGAGTTTGCGGCCAAGGCGGCAGCAGGGCTGGCGGCGGCGCTGGTGGAGGTGTATGACCTCCAGGCCAAGGGCGGCGGGCAGGTCCTGATGACCGCTGTGCAGGCGGAGGACATGACGGTGGAACTGGTGGACAAGCCCAAGGGAGAGTGTGGAGATAACTGCGCCAACGCAGGGTATTTCGCCAACTACTCTGAGGCAGGTGAGCCCTTCACCTTGCCGGTGGGCCATCTGGTGGGCGACTACAAGGCCGCGGGCAAGTGGACGCGGCACTACTGCCAAGAGCGCGGGCAATTCCAGGGGGACAAGTTTACCTTTGACTCCGGCGGGTGGTCCTACGCCAACCCCCTGCACGGCAAGGCGGTCTCCACCTTGCTGATCTCTGGCGGCAAGGCCCGGGTGGAGGAGATCCGGGCGGTGCCGGAGGGGACGGACTACGCCGTGTCCGGCATCCCTGTGCTGCGGGTCGGGAAGGCCTGCACCACCGCCCAAGCCAAGGCCCAGGGCTGGGACACCTCCCCGCTGCGGGCCACCTGGCACACGCTGGTGGGCCTCAAGGGGGACGGCATGGTGGTGTACGTCATGGGGTGGCAGTCCAGGACAACAAATCTGCTGGACAGCGGCGAGGCCGCCCGGGTGTTCCGGGGGCTGGGCTTTACCGACGTGCTCAAGCTGGACGGCGGCGGGAGCTACTACCAGAGCCGGGACGGGGCGGTCTCCAAGACCGCGGAAAACCGGCGGATCAACAGCGTACTGCGCTGGACGGTGAGAGAGGAGGAGCCGGAGTTGACGGAGGACAGAGTGCGGCAGATCGTCCGGGAGGAACTGGCGGTCCAGGAGTCCAGGCTGGCCAACGCGCCGGCGGACAGCTGGGCGCTGCCTTACATCCGGCAGGCCGTGGAGGAGGGCATCCTGACTGGCGTGGATGACGGCCAGGGCGGCGTGACCATCGCCAGGCCCAGGGCCCACACCACCAGGCAGGAACTGGCCACCATGGGCGTGGCCATCCTCAAGGCGGCGAGAAAGTAAAAGAGGGGGAGCGCGTGGGCGCTCCCCCTCTTTCTAACGTGTGTGCATAATATCCTCCTTTTCCCTCGTGACCTCCGGGGCGGGATGGTGGTTACTTGCGGCGAAACTCTTCGGGATCCTGCGCGTCCAGCTGGGCGATAAACTCAGACCGAATGCGCTCCCACATTTCACGGCTCCCGGTACCCTTGTCAAAGCCAAACATAACCGATGTCAAGGCGGTTGCGATGCGGCACATATCGGAGCGGCTCATGGTTACGGTTCTCGTTTCCTGATTCAACATTTTCTTTTCCTCCCGGCCTACGGCCTTGATTTTTTTGCCTTACTCGGTTATAATCAAGGCGGCCGGGGTAAGGCTCCCGGCTCGCCTTTTGGGGTGGAAGAGCGGCGTTCTTGTTAGGGGCGGCCGCTCTTTTTTATTGCTCGTTCATGATGCGTTTTACGCTCTCACGAAGCTCTTCCAGTGTCTCGCACTTCTCAATAAGTTCGAGGATTGCTTTTAGGAGAGCCTGAGTTACGTTCAAGTCGTTCATTTCCTCACTTCCTTTCGTAAGAGGCTCCCCGTCTCAGGATCGGTTCACCTCTGCCTTACAAGTATAGTATACAGCAATCGCTTAATGTTGTCAAGCGATTTATTCGCTATTTCGTAAAAATATTTTATTAAATCGTTGACAATAAACAGCAAATACTGTATATTTTATGTGGGAGGTGATTGCATGACTACGGAACAGATGCTAAAAATGGCCTTATCATACAAGGGGATGTCCCAAGCGGAACTCGCCCGAATGTTAGGAACATCGCCGTCAAACCTCAATCAGAAGGTAAAAAGAAACACGCTAACCCGCGAAGATTTGGAACACATCGCTTCTGCACTTGAAGCAGAGTTTATCTGTTCGTTCAAGTTCCCAGATGGGACAGAGATTTAGGTGGCCATCCTCAAGGCGGCGAGAGGATGAGATAGAGGGAGTGCGGGAGCTCCCTCTCTAGTATTAAAGGCGCTATATCTTCCGATAAAGACTGTATCGAGGACCTGCGGGTCTACCCCACCCGGGGCTGTCAGGAGGTGATCGACCGGGCGGTCTCGGTGAAGGCGGGGAGCGCGGAGCTGCTGTATGCCTACATCGATGTGGAGCCGGTCAGCTTCAACCGGGGCTTCTATACGGTGGATGTTCGGTATTTCTACCGCATCACCGCGGACGCCTTTGTGGGGGCGGCGCGGCCGGTGGAGGTCACGGGCCTGGCGGTGTTTGACAAGCGTGTCATTCTGTTCGGCAGTGAGGGGAGCGCGAAGGTATTCTCCTCCCAGGCGGCCAGCGGGGCGCTGGACCTCCAGGCTCTGCCCGGCCGGAGCAACCCCACCGCAGTGGTGGAGTCGGTGGACCCCATCATTCTGAGTATGAAGCTGGTGGATGTGTGCGAGTGCCGCCCGGGAGACTGCTGCTGTGAGATCCCCCCCGCCATCTGCGCCTGCTTCCCTGAGGAGCTGGTGCTGGGGGGCGACGTCCACCGCCTGTACGTCACCCTGGGACAGTTCTCCATCATCCGCATGGAGCGGGATACCCAGCTGCTCATCCCCGCCTATGATTACTGCCTGCCGGATAAGGAGTGTACCTGCGGCGGCTGTGAGTGCGGCCAGGAGGACCCCTGTGAGATCTTCCGTAAGGTGCAGTTCCCGGTGAACGAGTTTTTCCCGCCCAACAGTTTGACGCCGAAAACTGCCACCAGCTATCAGGAGGCGCGCAGCGGCTGCTGCGGAGCCTGAGGCCGGAGCCGGAAAAGCGTATGGGACCTTCGGATATGCAGAGAGATACAGGAAAATAATGAAACCCCGGGACGTCTGCTGGGCAGACGTCCCGGGGTTTTGTTCGCCTCCGTGGAGGTGGGGGTCAGGAGATGTGGGAGATGCCGGAACCCTGGACGACCTCCGCCTCAGCGGTGAGGGAGTCCATCCACTCGGTCATGTCCTCCGACTTGAGGGTGGTCTTGACGGAGTACATCCAGGAGGGGTCGTTCCAGCCCACGAAATACATGATGTGCCAGCCCTTGGTGGAGCTGCTCTCATTCTTTACAAGGCCGGTGTCGCCGCTCTGACGGGCGGGGTCCAGGGCCCAGTCCAGGAAATTCTGGTCCCAGGCATTGGCGCTGGAGACGCCGGTGTACAGGCCGCCGGTGGCCTGGGAGCCGCTGTCCGCGGTATTCTCCATGGCCAGCAGTGCAAAGGCGTCCTCCGTGCCGCCCTCGGCCTTCCACTGGTCCAGCATGGCCTGGGCGGACTCCTCCGCGGCGGCATACTGCTCCTCGGTGGGGTTGCTGCCGGCGCCGATCAGGATGTGACGGACGTCCGCGGTGCTGGACTCGTCCCGGGCGCGGCTGTCAAATTGGACCACATAGTAGTTGTAGACAAAGCTGTCGCTGCGGTCATTCTCCGCCAGAGTGACGTCTCCCGCCTTACGGGAAGCGTCATACAGCCAGTCGGCGTACTGGGCGCTGGCGAAATTGGAGCCCACGGCGGAGATATGAGCGGAAGAGTTGTAGACCTTGTCCCCATACTCCTCGGCCAGAGCCTGGGAGTCGGAGCCAGCGGTCAGCTTGGCCTGAAGCTCCTGGGCCAGCGCCAGGGCGTCGGCCTTGGCGGTCTCAAACTCGGCGGCCTTCTCCTCGTCGGATTTTTCCACGGGGTTGCCCTCCTCGTCGGTCTCCTCCTGTACCGCGGCCTGGATGGTGAACACGGAGTAGCCGAAGGTGTCCAGCTCGTTGGTGTGCTCCGCGTAATAGGCGTTGACCTCCTCGTCCGTGTAGGTCAGGCTGTCCTGATGGCTCTGCTGATAGGAGGAGGCGAGCACCCGGTCGGCGGCGATGCCGCGGAAGGTGTCCTCATCCATAAAGGTGCCGTAGTTGGTCTTGAGATAGCTCTTCAGATTGGCGTAATTACCGCTGGTCCGCCAGGAGCGGTCCAGGGAGTCCAGCTGAAGCTGGAGATAAGACTCGTCCAGGGCGGTCATGGAGTAGCCGGCCTCCTCGGCGGCATGGCAGAGCATGGTCACCTGGGTCAGCTGGTCGATGCCCTGTTCCAGCAGGTAGTCCCGCCAGGTCTGGCCCTTCTCCTCGTCGTACATCTGGTCGGCGGGGTCCGTATTGGGGTCAAAGGTGGAGGCCCCCATCATAGCGCCGTAGTAGGCGTTGACATAGGCCTGCTGGTAGTAGTACTGGACCACCGCGGGGCCGAAGTCCTCCCCGTCGATGGTGACCGCGGTGGAGCGCTTCTGGAAGAAGCCGCTGTCCCACACCAGAAGGGCGATGGCCAGCACGGCGATCACGCCGCCCACAACACCGTACAGGATGTGCTTGCGGCGGTCCTGATCCGCCGCTCGGTTATTTCTGCGCTGGACATAGGTGGAGTCCGCGCGCTCTTTGTTGTCTTTGGGTGCACTCACAGTTGGTTCCGTCCTCTCATCATTTCTCAGATTGGCCGTTCCGGGCGGAGGGCCCTGCCGGCGCGGTACTGGGCGGGCCGCCGCGAAAAGGGAAGCGGTCGGTCAACAGACTGTATTATACAGGAAAGATTCGGGGGATTCAAGTGGGAAAGGGGAAGGGCGGCCAGCTTTTACATTTTGTTCATGGGTCGGGGGAATAAAAAAAGGCCGCGGCTTATGCCGCGGCCCAGATCCAAGTGAATTTTATATAACCCCGCTCTGGCCGTGTGGACCTGTTTAAAACCTGCACGTGATGGCAGGTGGGTTGCCTCCACAACGCTTTTCTGCTTCCAACATCCAACCAACCTCAATGGGGGCCGGGAGGCCTGCAAGCCACGCTGTGAGGGGGCGTCCCGTTTGAAAAATGTGGGTTTAAAAAGGCCCATCACGCACCGAGCAGGAAAACTCACCTGGGATCGAAGGGGATCACTCGTCTTCGTCCTCAAAGAAGCGCTCCATGAAGAGGTTGTAGACCTCTTCGATCTCCTCATCACTGTCCAGAGTGGAGAGCAGCTCCTCGCCGTTTTCCTCCACAGTCTTCATGATGACCAGACCGTATTCCTCATCGTCTGCGTCCACATCCACGGGCTCGCCGGTCTCCTCGTCTTCTGCAACAGCGGGGAACAGGGCGTGATAGGTGATGCCGTTATGCTCCAGGGTGTCCACCAGCTCCAGCTCAAATTCGTTGCCGTCCTCGTCGGTGACGGTGATAAAGTCGGGGCCGAATGTCTCGCTCATGGGGAATACCTCCTGCGTTTCTTCTGGACCTATTGTACCCCGTATGCGGGAAAAATGCAAGTGGGAAGACGCTCAAATTTTGGAACGGGTCCGTGCCGGATGTTGAAAAGGCGCAATTAAATGCGCCTATATCATAAAAAACCGGAAAAATAAATCAAAAAAAGTAGAAAAAGATATAAAAAATTTCGTAGAGCACCCGAAAATCCTTTTGACTGGGGGAGATGGGATTTCCGGTCCCATCACTTTACCAGGGTATGGGGATGTGGTATAATAAATCTGATTACGGCTGCTGGATAAAGCCGTCAGAAGAACAGAGCCGCAAAGTGTGAACGAGCGCCCAGGACAGTGCGGCGCAGAGAGGACGGTCATTGCGATGGATTTGACAGAACGCACGTTGGAGAGCCGCAGCATTTTTGAGGGGAAGATCGTGACCCTGCTGGTGGACCAGGCGGAGCTGCCCGATGGGAAACGGGCGTCCCGGGAGGTGGTGCTCCACCCGGGCGGAGTGGCGGTCCTGCCGCTGGATGAGGAGGGAAATGTGACCTTGGTGCAGCAGTACCGCTATCCCTTCCACCAGGTCATCCTGGAGCTGCCGGCAGGCAAGCTGGATGCCGGCGAGCCCCATGAGACGGCGGCCCGGCGGGAACTGAGCGAGGAGACCGGACTGGAAGCGGAGGAGCTGACCTATCTGGGGTGCCTGCTGGCCTCACCCGGCTTCTGCAATGAGCGGCTGCACCTCTATCTGGCCCGGGGCTTGTCCCGGGCGGAGAGCCATCCGGACGACGATGAATTTTTGAATATGGTCACCATGCCCTTTGACCAGCTGCTGGAGCAGGTCATGGATGGGACCATCGAGGACGCCAAGACGGTGGCCGGAGTGCTGAAGACCAAGGTGCTGCTGAAATTGTAAGGAGGAGGAAGCTCTGTGGGAAAGACCATCCTGATCGTGGAGGATGAGCAGAATATCGTGGATATTCTGTCCTTCAATCTCAGCCGGGAGGGGTACGACACCCTGGAGGCGTACGACGGAAAGACCGGACTTCAGCTGGCGCTGGAGCAGAACCCGGATCTGATCCTGCTGGACCTGATGCTGCCGGAGATGAACGGCTTTGATGTGTGCCGGAAGCTTCGGGAGGCCGGCTCGTCGGTCCCCATCCTGATGCTTACCGCCCGGGAGGAGGAGACCGACAAGGTGCTGGGCCTGGAGCTGGGGGCGGACGATTACATCACCAAGCCCTTCGCCATGCGGGAGCTGATGGCCCGGGTGAAGGCGAACATCCGCCGGGTGGATATGGCTCCGGCCCAGAGCGCCCCGCCCGCCGGAGAAACGGAGAAACGGCTGGAGCTGGGACGGGTCTCCATCGATCTGGACGGGGCCACCGTGTTCAAGGACAGAAAGCCCCTGGACCTGACCCAGCGGGAGTATGAGCTGATCCGCTTCCTGGCCTCCCAGCCGGGGAAGGTGTTTTCCCGGGAGGCCCTGATGGAGCACGTCTGGAACTATGAGGGCTATGTGGGCGACGTGCGGGCTGTGGATGTGGCCGTCCGCCGCCTGCGGGAAAAGCTTGAGGACGACCCTGCCGCTCCCAAGTTTATCCTGACCAAGCGGGGGATGGGCTATCTGTTCGGCAGCCAGCCGGGCTGACCTGGGCAGAGCCGGACAACGGAGAAGGTGCCAGTGCGGGCAGTAAGACCGCGCCGGGAATGTTTTGCGGAAGAGAAGGGGGAGCGCCGATGCTGCGCAGCGTACACATGAAGCTGGTGATGATCATGGTGCTGCTCATCCTGTCCCTGATGGCAGTGGTGGGCGCGTTTTTGATCAATTCAGTGATGGCGTTCTATCTGGAGGAGTTTTACACCCAGATGAGCCAGGTGTTTGACCAGAGCCAGAACCCGGCTCTGAGCCGGACCCTCCAGACGGAGAACTCCGGGGAGGAGAACGGGGCGGAAGCCGTGCTGGAGATCATGCAGGCCTATTCCGGCGAGCTGGGCCTGGACGGCCGGAGCCGAACCCTGTACATCCTGGACGGGGAGACCGGCGCCTATCTGGCCGGGACCGACGAGGCGGAGGGCCGGGGGCTGGAGTACAACTCCCCAAACCTGACCCGGGCCCTGGTGGAGAAGGAGGAGGGGAACCAGGCCAATATCGCCGCGGACTACATGGATGTGGCGCTGCCCTTCAGCCGGGGGGATGTCCAGTATGTCATTTACATCCTGGACAATAAGACCACGGTGAACAACCTGATCAACCAGATCTTTGTGCTGATCCTGGAATCGCTGGTTTTTGGCCTGTTCATCTCTATTTTGCTCTCCTTCCTGCTGTCCAAGACCATGATCATCCCCATCCAGCGGCTGACCGAAGGGGCCATGCGGGTGGCGGAGGGGGATTTCTCCCGGAGGATCGAGGTGACCTCGCGGGATGAGATCGGTGTGCTCACCGACACCTTCAACGACATGGCCCGGCAGCTGCGGGACACCCTGCGTCAGGTGGAAAATGAGCGCAACAAGCTGGACACCCTGTTTCTCCACATGACCGACGGCGTGGTAGCCTTTGACCGGGAGGGGCGGGTGATCCACTCCAACCCTGCGGCGGCGGTGATGCTGGGCTGCGCCATCGGCGGAGACACCACCTACGGCCAGCTGTTCGGCGGCCTGGCCTCTCTGGAGGAGGTCATGGCCGCCCCCGACCACCTGGAGGCGGAGCGCCAGGTGCGGGACCGCTGTCTGGAACTGCTGATGGCCCCCTTTGACCGGGAGCAGCAGGGGGGTGTGCTGGCGGTGCTCCACGATGTGACGGAGCAGCGGAAGAACCAGGAGCTCCAGCGGGAGTTTGTTGCCAATGTCTCCCACGAGCTCCGCACCCCGCTGACCAACATCCGCAGCTATGCTGAGACGCTCTCCGACAGCGCCGGGGACATCCCTCCGGCCATGGAGAAGAAGTTTTTGGGCGTCATCCTGGGGGAGAGCGACCGCATGACCCATATCGTCCAGGACCTGCTCACCCTGTCCAGGTTCGACTCCGGGCGGGATGATCTGAAGCTGGCGCGGTTCTCCTTCGAGGCGGCGGTGCAGGACCTGTACAACGCGGTCTATATGGAGGCCCAGCGCCACAGCCATACCCTGGAGCTGGAGCTGGAGGACGGCCTGCCCGAGGTGACCGCCGACCGGGAGCGCATCGTCCAGGTGATGATGAACATCGTTTCCAATTCCATCAAATATACGCCGGACGGGGGAAAAATCGTCATTTCCGCCGGCCGGACCGGGGACCGTGTCTGGATGCAGGTGGACGATAACGGCATTGGGATCCCACCGGAGGACCGCCCCCGCATTTTCGAGCGCTTTTACCGGGTGGACAAGGCCCGCTCCCGCCAGTCGGGCGGCACCGGCTTAGGCCTGTCCATCGCCAAGGAGATCGTGGCGCGTCATGAGGGCGTGCTGGAGCTGGTGGACCGGGAGGGACCCGGCCTGTCGGTGCGCATGGAGCTGAAGATTGAGGGGCCGCGCCATGAGTAAACGGAGAAGGAAGCAAATCGTGGAGCGGATCAAAAGTCTTTTGATCGTGCTGCTCAGCTGCTCGGCGGTGTACCTGGTGGTTCTGACCCAGAGCATCGCAGTGCCATCCGGCCTGCTGTCCCGGCCATCCACAGGAGGCGGAGGACTCGCGGTGGCCGATCCTGCTGAGACGGCCCGGCCGCTGCGTATGGCAGCTGTGATTCCCGCCGGTGGGAACGAGGTACAGCGCTTCGGCGTGCAGTACAGCGAAGCGGATACAGCGGATCTGTTCCAGCAGGCATATACCATTCTGGTGGAAGCCCTGAGCAGTGCCAACCAGCTGAAGGAGGTGACGGAGGCGGAGTGGCGGCAGGCTCTGTCCGCCGCACCCGGCCTGTACTTTGACTGGCAGGGGGAGGTGCCTCTGGAGGTGCTGGACGGCTGGCTCTCAGTGGAAAATCCCATGCTGACCGGATCGGTGCGGCGGATGGTGCTGGCCGCCCGGGAGGGGCGGGTGTTCCTGTGCTATTTTGACGAGACGGCAGGGCGGTACTACGCCTGCGCTTCTGATGTGGTCAGTGTCAACCGTCTGGAGGAAGTTGTGGAAACTCTGCGGGACAATGGGGCGCGCTTTGCCTTTGAGACAGAGGAGTACGGCGGACTGGAACCCTATACTCTGATTCTGGAAAAGTCTCTGAGCCCCGCTGTTTATGCCAGTGTGGATCCCCTGGGGGGGAGCCAGAGCCTCAGCGGGCTTCAGGAGGCGCTTGGCTTTCCGGAAAGCTCCGCCTCCTTCAGCGGAGCGGGGGAGCAGGTCATCCGCAGCCGAAACGACACCCTGCGGATCGGCGCGGACGGGACTGTGACCTATGAGCCGGCCGCTGAGGGGAGCGACCGCTACCTGCTCTCCGGCGGAGGGGTCTATGAGGCGGTGGAGGGCTGCCGGGATCTGGCCCAGCAGGCCGTGGACGCTGTGGGCGGCGAGGAGCGTCTGTTCCTGATGTCTGCCCGGGAGACGGGGCAGGGCGGCTGGGAGATCCAGTTCGGATACAGTCTGGACGGCGTCCAGGTCCGGCTGGGAGAGGACGGCTGGGCGGCCCGTTTCACGGTGGAGCAGGGACAGATCACCGGGTTTCAGCTCCGGATGCGGTGCTATACGGATACCGGGACCACCACCGTGGTGCTGCCTGAGCGGCAGGCCATGGCGGCCATGGAGGCCAAGGGCCACGAGAATGAGGAGCTGCTGCTGGTCTATCTGGATACCGGCGCGGAAATGGTGACCGCCTCCTGGGCGGCCGCCAGCGAGCTGAGCGGGAGGGGGTAGGAGTCATGGAATGGCCGCGGATCAAGACCATGATCCTGACGATCCTGCTGATCACCAACATTGGACTGCTCTCTTTTGTGCTTCAGCGGGCGTATCAGGGGCGGCAGATGCAGCAGGAGGCCCGGGAGAATGCCATCCTGTTTTTACACAACAGCGGGATCGAGGTGGACCCGGCCGCCATCCCGGGTCAGATGGGCCTTCTGCCCCAGACTGTGAAGCGGGACCGGGAACAGGAGTCCCGGATCGCCTCGGCCCTGCTGGGCGGAGCCGTCCAGGAGCTGTCCTGGGGCGCGGAGGCCTTTCGCTATTATAATGAAAAGGGGTACCTCCAGTTCCACCGGGACGGCGCCCTGAAGGGCGAGTTTGTGGAGGGGGAGTTCCCCATCCAGGAGCCGGAGTCCATGGACTACACGCAGCAGGTCCTCCGCCTGCTGGAGTTTGAGGGGGACGTTGTGGCGTCCACCGGAACAGCGGGGGAGGAGGTGGTGACCACGGTGGTGGTCCAGCAGAGCTGGAAGGGAGCGCCCCTGTTCCGGCAGGAGCTGACCCTGAGCTATAAAAACGGCTGTCTGGTGCAGGTGGAGGGGCGGCGGCTGAACGGGGAGCCGGAGCTGGACCCCAGCCGGGAGCCGATCTCCATCCCCACCACCCTGTTCCAGTTCTATCACGGCGTCACCGCCCTGGGAGATGTGTGCAGCCGGATCGACAGCATCACAGAGGGATATCTGAACCCGCTGCCCAACGGGGCGGGGCCGTCCGACCTGGTGCCGGTGTGGTCGATCTCCACAGACACGGGGGCCTATCTGCTGAACACCCTCACAGGCGAGCTGAGCCGGGCTGATCCCGGTGAGCCGGAGCTTCCGTTCTGAGCGGCAGGAGAAGATGGGAACTTTCACAAAAAGGGGCTACCTTTTTCGGCGGCGTCATGTTATGATGAACATAGAATCGGGAGCGGTGCTCCCGGGAAAGAAGGATAGAACCATGATAACTAAAGAAAGTCCTATCGGCGTGATCGACTCCGGAATCGGTGGCTTCAGCGTGGCCCGGAAGGTGCAGAAGCTGATGCCACATGAGAATCTGCTCTATCTGGGCGACGGGGCCAATACGCCTTACGGCAACCACAGCGCGGAGGAGATCCTCACCATGACCCGCTATATGCTGCGCTTTATGGAGGACCACGGCGTGAAGGCGCTGCTGGTGGCCTGCAATACCATCTCCTGCCTCATCGACCAGTACCGGGATGAAATGAGCTGTCCGGTGCTCAGCGTGGTCCAGGCTGGCGCGGACGCGGTGGCCCAGCTGCCCGCCCATAAGGTGGGCGTGATCTCCACCTGCTTTACCGCCTCCACCCACTGCTACCCCGATCTGATCGGAAAGGTGGCGCCGGATAAGCAGGTCATCAGCCATGGCTGCCCCAACCTGGCCAACCTGGTGGAGCGCAACGTGGGCAATCCCGCCGGACAGGCCGCCATTGACGATGACCTTCGAGAGAACCTGGAGCAGCTGGTCAACGAGGAGAAGGTGGAGTGCTGCGTTCTGGGCTGCACCCACTATCCCCTGGTGGAGGAGAACATCAACCGCCTGTATCCCCAGCTGAAGCTGGTGGACCCCGCCGAGCAGATGGCCCGGACCGTGGGCCGCTATCTGGAGGAGAAGGGGCTGGTCAACGATCAGCCCGGGCAGGGCAAGCTGGACATCTTCACCACCGGCAGCACCGAGGAGTACACCATGAAGGCGGCGAAGGTGGGCCTGGACCCGGTGACCTCCGTGCAGTTCTATCCCCCCATGAAGCTGTAAGCCTTGTGGGTTGACATGGTTCCTTGACATCGTGTACGGGAGGGGCATCTTGCCCCTCCCGTTGTATTTATTTTGGGGAGATTTTTCTGTCATGCCGGGCGGCTGATTTTCCAGGTGTGACCTCCGCCGGACAGATATTTGGAGATATGGAAGAAAAATGCCGATTTTGCTTGAAAAGATTGGATGGATGTGGTATATTTACAGAGAACAAAACTGAAATTTTGTTCAATTTGAAGCACAGCCCCATGGGGCTGTCTCTCTCCGCTCAGGAGAGAGACAAGCCTTTGCGGACTGGCTGGAGGACCAGATCAAAATAATAGAAAAGGAGTGCTAAGGAATGAAAAACAAGCTTTTGGCAAGCATCCTGACCGCGTGTATGCTGTTGACGATGCTTCCGACTGCCGCGTTTGCGGCAGAGACAGAAGCGGAGTCCGGCACGGAGCAGACCGCCACGGCTACGGAGCAGTCTGATCCGGTTACGGAGGACGCCGGGGACCAGACAGAGGGGACGGCGGATGGAACGGATGCGGGGGATGCCGCTTCGGGCCAGACTGCTGAAAACTCTGTGGCCGAAGTTGGTGGTAAGTATTACGCCACTTTGGCTGAAGCCATTGAAGCCGCTCAGGGTGGCGAGACGGTGACACTGCTGAAGGATGCATCCGGTGATGGCATTCAAGTGCAAGCTGATGACAACTTCACACTCGATTTGGGTGAAAACACCTATACCATTACCAAAGGTGTCGGGTCTCCCGGGACAGAAACCAATGCCATGCAGCTGTTGAAAGGAGCAAAGGTTATCATTAAAAATGGTACCCTTTCATCCAGCACTTCAAAGATTGGAATCAAAAATTATTGTGATTTGACAATCGAAAATGTCAAGATCAACAGCATGTCTTCTTCCAATCCTATTATCAATAACTGTGGTAAGTTGACGATCAATGGCGAGCAGACGGAGCTGACTGCAAACAACACGAAATGGGCCATTACCACTGGAAACTATAACAAAGGCGATATTATCGAAACCACAATCAATGATGGAAATATATCCAGCGTTGCATGTGAAACTCCTCTGTGGGAAACAGGAGGGGCAACGGTCGCTGAATCTGTGACGACAACCATTAAAGGTGGCACCATCGGGAGGCTGGGCGTATATGATTGGCGTCCGGAATATGGTGACAACTATGCAGATGCTCCGCTTTTGACAAATTGGAACATGTTTGTTGAAAATGGAACCGTTGGTGAATTGGTATTTGACGAACAATCGGTCGGTAAAGTTGCTATCTCCGGCGGCACTTTCAGCGATGTAAATTGCCTGAACTACCTGTCTGCTGGCGCTGATGTGGATGTGGTCCTGGACAAGGATGTGACGGCTGATGTCACCATCCCCGCTGATACCACGGTCACCCTCGACCTGAACGGCAAGACTCTTCAAAATAATACATCGGATACGATCACAGTGGAGTATGGTGCGTCCCTGACGATTCAGGGGGATGGCACAGTAGACAATAAGAGCCATGGCCGTGCCGCGATCTATAATAACGGTACCGTAGTGCTGAACGGTGGGCAGTACACCCGCAGCGCGGAGACTGGACAAGACGCAGAGACTTCGGGGAAAAATTCCTATTATAACATTCTGAACCACGGCAGTATGACTATCAATAATGGTGTAACTGTAAGCCAGAGCGGCGGTTTCTCCAGCATGATTGCAAATGGATATTACAATTATACCGATAAAAATCCACGCAACGGTCATGTCGAAGGGACAAACCATGCAAATCCGGAGCTGGTGATCACTGGTGGTACGTTCAGCGGCGGCCTGAATACAGTAAAGAATGATGACGGGGCCAAGCTGACCATTGTGGATGGCATCTTTGAAAATACCAAGCAGGCCGCAGTGATGAACTGGAATGAGGCCACGATCAAGGGCGGTTCTTTCAGTGTACAGGAGAGCGCTGGTTCTGTACTGGTCAACGGAAGTTACGGTGCTAATACGGTTGATCAGGGTGTTCTGACCATTGAGGGCGGTACCTTCACCATACCGGGCGGTAAGCCTATTATTTCCATCAATCAGAGTGGGGCACCTGCGAAAGCCGAGACTACTGTAAAGGGCGGCAGTTACTCCTCGTCGGTGGCGAAGTATGCGGATCCGAATTTGAACTTTGAGGCCAAGGACAGCAACGGCATCTACACCTACCACTCCAAGATCGAGGATGCTCTGGATGCCGCCGGGAGCGACGGTACTGTGAGCACCACCGAGGAAAACCTCGACCTTGAGATTACTCTGCCCACCCCCACCAAGGAGGGCTACACCTTCCTGTATTGGGAGGCTAAGAACGGCACTCAGTACAAGGGTGGTCAGAAGGTCAAGGCCAGTGTGTTCCAGGATCTCACCGCTGTGTGGAAGAAGAACAGCGATTCTTCCTCCGGTTCCTCCGACAACGAGCGCACCTACGCCATCATCACCGAGGACGATGGAAACGGCTCCGTGACCGTCAGCGCGGATGAGGCCTCCGCCGGAACCCGCATCACCGTCACTGTGAAGCCTGACGCGGGCTATGAGCTGGACGAGCTGACCGTCACCGACGCCAAGAACAAGGACCTGAAGGTCACCAAGCGGTCCGAGACCACCTACACCTTCCACATGGCGGACAGCAAGGTCACCGTGGAGGCCAGCTTTACCAAGGACGGCACCATCCAGAAGCCCGACACCCGCTTTGACGATGTGGCAAAGAGCGCCTGGTACTACAAGGCCGTGGAGTATGTGGCTGAGAACGGTATCATGTCCGGCGTGTCCGCCCGGGAGTTCGCGCCCAACGCGGGCTTCAGCCGCGCCATGCTGGCCCAGACCCTGTACGCCATGTCCGGCAAGCCCACTGTGAAGGTGGAGGGCACCTTTGCTGACGTGGCGGCCAACGCCTGGTACGCCGACGCGGTGAACTGGGCGGCGGAGAAGGGCTATGTCTCCGGTGTGGGCGACGGGAAGTTTGCTCCCGACGCCTCCATCACCCGGGAGCAGATGGCTCTGATCCTGTACCGCTACGCGGGCAGCCCGGACGCCTCCGGCATGGTCCTGCGGGAGTTCGCCGATGGGGACAGCGTCAGCGCCTACGCCGTGGACGCCATCCGCTGGGCGGTCCATGAGGGCCTGATCTCCGGCATGGAGAACAACACCCTCGCGCCCCAGGGCACCGCCACCCGGGCCCAGGTGGCCCAGATCCTGATGAACTTCCATCAGAAGCTGGATAAGTAAATCAAACGCCCTCTGGCCCCTCACGGGGGACGGAGCGAAGCGAAAAGCGCGCCCCGCCGGTCCATTCGGACTGGTGGGGCGCTGTTCCGCCTTCTTACGCTGGAAATGGTGATAATATCACGGAAGATCGGGGGCGGCCTGGGTATAATAAGGCCATAGAAGAAAGAATCGATCCCCGCTCCACAGGGCGGGACGGAATATCACAAAGGAGGAACCACTATGTCAGTGATCCATATCGACCGAAATAATTTCCAGAGCGAAGTGCTGGATTCCGACCGCCCCGTCCTGCTGGACTTCTGGGCCCCCTGGTGCACCCCTTGCCGGATGGTGGGCCCCATCCTGGATGAGATCGCCGGGGAGCGGAGCGACATCAAGGTTGCCAAGGTCAACGTGGACGAACAGCCGGAGCTGGCCGGTCAGTTCGGCGTCATGAGCATCCCCACCCTGGTGGTGATGAAGGAGGGCAGGATCGTCCAGCAGGCGATGGGCGCCCGGCCCAAGGCTCAGATCCTGTCCATGCTGTAAGGAGCGCCGGATATGGGACTGTTTGACGGTTGGAAGATGCCTGACATCGGACAGGGCGTGGAGGAGTTCCGGGCCACGCCTGGGGCGGTGCTGCTGGATGTGCGCTCCCGCCAGGAGTTTCAGGAGGGGCACATCCCCGGAAGCCGGAACGTGCCCCTGTCCTCCCTCGGGGAGGCCGCCGGCCTGGCGGAGGACAAGGAGACCCCGCTGTTCGTCTACTGTTACAGCGGGGCCAGAAGCGGCCAGGCGGTCCATGTGCTGCGGCGCATGGGGTATGCCAACGTGAAAAATATCGGCGGCATCGCCGCCTGGACAGGAGAGGTGGAGTGCTGAAATGAAAGTCGTGATCGCAGGTAGCGTGGCGGGGGGCGCCGTGGCAGTCCACATCTGCCGTCCGGAGGCCGCCGCCTGCGGCATGGACAAATAACCCCTCCAAAGTCTCAGCCCC
>OGFE01001003.1_pt1 | contig 22738 bp, 18 predicted proteins | sample 1570811 | NCBI WGS metagenome assembly OGFE01 (sample SAMEA2581967, study PRJEB24529) | metagenome | biome: Human gut stool | place: China | collected 2011 | reverse complement strand
AGAAAAAAGCGAAATATAGCATGTAAAAACGGAACCGGACGGCCCGCGCACCAGAAAGTGCGCGGGCCTGACGGTTTAGGACGGGAGAGAATGGGTGATGAGTGGGATGGTAGTGCAGGAAAAATGAAATGCGTCCGTCTATTAAGAAACAAAACTTATAAAACATATAAGATATATTAATTTCATTTATAAAGATAAATATGCTATTCTGTAAGTAACGAAAGATTGTCCCGTTTTTGGGGGACTATGATTCAGACAAATGGAGGATAAAAATGAGTACAGTCAGACGCGTTTATGTGGAGAAAAAGCCGGAATTTGCGATTAAGGCGAAAGATCTGAAGCATGAAATCAAGCACTATCTGAACATCCAGACCGTAACCAACGTACGGGAGCTGATCCGGTACGATGTAGAAAATATCAGTGATGAGACATATGAGAAAGCATGTAAAGTAGTCTTTGCAGAGCCGCCGGTTGATATCTGCTATCAGGAAGATTTCCCGCGTGCAGAAGGTGCGAGAGTATTTTCCGTAGAATTCCTTCCGGGACAGTTTGATCAGAGAGCCGATTCTGCCGTACAGTGCGTGCAGTTCTTAAAAGAAGACGAGCAGCCGATCATCCGCTCCGCCGTTACGTATGTTATCGAAGGAGAGATGACTGATGAGCAGTTTGACGCAGTCAAAGCACACTGCATCAATCCAGTAGACTCCAGAGAGACAGGACTTGAAAAACCGGAAACCCTCGTGACAAAATTTGAAGAGCCGGCAGACGTCAAAATCTTCGACGGATTCATCGACATGCCGGAGGCAGAATTAAAAGCCCTGTACGATTCCCTCGGCCTTGCCATGACCTTCAAAGACTTCCTGCATATCCAGAACTACTTCCGCGGCGAAGAAAAACGCAATCCATCCATGACCGAGATCCGCGTACTCGATACCTACTGGTCCGATCACTGCCGCCATACCACCTTCTCCACCGAGCTTACCAACGTGACCTTCGGCGAAGGCGACTACTACGAGCCGATGAAAAAAAGCTACGACCGCTACTTAAGCGACCGTGAGGTACTCTACAAAGGCCGTGACGACAAATTCATCTGCCTTATGGACCTTGCCCTTCTGGCAATGAAAAAACTGAAATCCGAAGGAAAACTCGCAGATCAGGAAGAGTCTGATGAAATCAACGCATGCTCCATCGTCGTACCGGTAGATGTAGACGGAAAAGACGAAGAGTGGCTGATCAACTTCAAAAACGAGACCCACAACCACCCGACCGAGATCGAGCCGTTCGGTGGTGCAGCAACCTGCCTTGGCGGTGCAATCCGTGACCCGCTTTCCGGCAGAACCTATGTATATCAGGCAATGCGTGTGACCGGAGCCGCAGATCCGACCCGTCCGCAGAGCGAGACACTCGAAGGAAAACTTCCGCAGAAAAAACTCGTAAGAGAAGCAGCACACGGCTACAGCTCCTATGGAAACCAGATCGGTCTTGCAACCGGCTATGTCAAAGAAGTTTACCATCCGGACTACGTGGCAAAACGTATGGAGATCGGAGCTGTCCTTGGAGCAGCACCGCGCCGTGCCGTTGTCCGTGAAAATTCCGATCCGGGCGATATCATCATCCTGCTCGGCGGCCGTACTGGAAGAGACGGCTGCGGCGGTGCAACCGGTTCCTCCAAAGTACATACGACAGAATCCATCGAGACCTGCGGTGCAGAGGTACAGAAAGGAAACGCACCGACTGAGCGTAAACTGCAGAGACTGTTCCGCCGCGAGGAAGTCAGCCTTCTGATTAAAAAATGCAACGACTTCGGTGCAGGCGGAGTTTCCGTTGCCATCGGCGAGCTGGCACCGGGCCTTAAGATCAATCTGGACAAAGTACCGAAAAAATATGCCGGCCTCGACGGAACCGAGATCGCCATCTCCGAGTCCCAGGAACGTATGGCCGTTGTCATCGACCCGAAAGACCGTGAGCAGTTCCTGAAATATGCCGCAGAAGAGAACCTGGAGGCAACCGAAGTTGCAGTCGTAACCGAGGACCCGCGTCTGGTACTCTCATGGAGAGGAAAAGAGATCGTCAATATTTCCCGTGCATTCCTGGATACCAACGGAGCACATCAGGAGAATGATGTCTTCGTAGAGATTCCAAAAGCAGAGGACACCCCGTTAAAAAGAAGCGGTGACATTGCCGACGTGAAAGAAAAATGGCTGTCCACCCTGTCAGACCTCAACGCATGCTCCCAGAAAGGTCTTGTCGAGATGTTTGACTCCTCCATCGGAGCAGCCAGCGTGCTGATGCCGTACGGTGGAAAATATCAGCTGACTGAAACTCAGGCCATGGTTGCAAAAGTGCCGGTTCCGGATGGAAAAACCAACACCGTTACCATGATGAGCTACGGCTTTGATCCATACGTATCGAGCTGGAGCCCGTATCACGGAGCAGTCTATGCCGTAACCGAGTCCCTGTCCCGCATCGTGGCAGTCGGCGGCGATTACAGCAAAGTCCGCTTCACCTTCCAGGAATATTTCCGCAGAATGACTGAGGATCCGCACCGCTGGAGCCAGCCGTTCGCAGCACTTCTTGGTGCATACGACGCACAGATGGGCTACGGCCTGCCGTCTATCGGAGGAAAAGACAGTATGTCCGGTACCTTCAACCATATCGATGTACCGCCGACACTCGTATCCTTCGCGGTTGACGTTGCAAAATTAAAAGATGTAGTATCTCCGGAGCTGAAAAACACAGGAGACAAACTCGTGTGGATCCACCTTCCAGTCGACGCACATCTGCTTCCAGAGTACGAAGGCGTCATGGAAACCTACAGAAAACTGCATGAGGATATGCAGAACGGCCGTGTGAAAGCCGCTTATGTCGTAGACCGTCAGGGTATCGCAGCAGCTGTATCCAAGATGGCATTCGGTAATGCTCTCGGCGTAACCATCGAGCACAATGTAGACGAGAGAGATCTCTTTACTCCATATATTGCAGATCTGATCTGCGAAGTTCCGGCTGAAAAAGTCGGAGAGCTGGCAAGCACCTACACCGTCATCGGTGAAGTGACAGACAAACCGGTTCTTTCCTATAAAGACACCGAAATCACCATCCGCGAGGCCGTTTCCGCATGGAACAAACCGCTGGAAAAAGTATTCAAGACCGTATCCGGTGCAGAGCTTCCGGATGTAGATGCCCTGAATGTGGCAGCAGCAGACGAAAACGGAATTGTTGCAGACAGCTGCTATCAGGCAAAGAACATCCACGTATGCTCCCACAAGCTGGCACAGCCGACCGTATTCATTCCGGTCTTCCCGGGAACGAACTGTGAGTATGACAGCACCAGAGCTTTCGAGCGTGCCGGTGCAAAAGTTATCACTCAGGTATTCAGCAACCTTTCCGCAGAAGACATCCGCGGTTCTGTCGATGCCTTTGAAAAAGCCATCAACCAGGCGCAGATCATCATGTTCCCTGGCGGATTCTCCGCAGGTGATGAGCCGGATGGATCAGCAAAATTCTTTGCAACCGCATTCCAGAATGCGAAGATCAAAGAAGCTGTTACCAAACTGCTGAATGAGAGAGACGGACTTGCCCTTGGTATCTGCAACGGATTCCAGGCACTGATCAAATTGGGACTCGTTCCGTACGGTGAGATTCTCGGACAGACGGAAGATTCCCCGACTCTGACCTTCAACACCATCGGACGCCATATTTCCAAGATGGTTTACACGAAGGTTGTGACCAACAAATCCCCATGGCTGGCAGGCGCCGAGCTTGGCGGTGTTTACACCAACCCGGCATCCCACGGAGAGGGACGTTTCGTAGCATCGAAAGAGTGGATCGACAAGCTGATGGCAAACGGCCAGATTGCAACCCGCTACTGCGATGTCAACGGAAACCTGACCAACGACGAGTACTGGAATGTCAACGGTTCCTACTGCGGAATCGAGGGTATCACCAGCCCGGACGGCCGTGTCTTTGGTAAGATGGCACACGCAGAGCGCCGCGACAACGGCGTAGCAGTCAACATCTACGGAGAGCAGGATCTGAAGATCTTTGAGTCCGGTGTTGCTTACTTTAAATAAAATAAAACCAAAATAGAAGATTCCCGCAGAGAGGAAGAAAGCTCCTTTCTGCGGGAATTTTTTTGTCAGAACAGTAATTTCTGGTTTCGAAAGAAAAAATTTGATTATGCGCCGCGGTGCAGTTATAACGCAATATTTTGCTTTATTAACAAAAGTAATAAGGTCAAGTAGTAGAAATATTCTGAAAAAACGAAAGATTTCGATAGTCTCAACACATTACATATATGACGGGCCCGGAAGAGAAGGACAGCGAAATAACAGGAGGGAGAAAGAAGTGTATGAGACAAGAGGAGGAACGATTTTTTCAGATCATATTCGAGGAAAACAGTCATGTGCTGTTCCGTTATATCTGCGGTCAGTTGAACAATGACCGGGAGACGGCGAAGGATGTGCTGAACGATGTATGGGAGGTATTGGTGGTAAAATTTAAAACCGTTGCCGATCTCGAAGGAGAAGAGATGACGAAATGGCTGTTCTGTGTGGCGAAAAATAAGATCAAGAATCAGCGCAGAAAACATTATTATCAGAATGAAGTTTCCTATACACAGTATCAGAAAGAGAACAGAAATGAAGGGGAGGCGGGCGCGACAGCCGAGATTGAGGAACGAATGGTGATGCAGAACTGCATCCAGAACCTGAAACCGATGGATCAGCGCATTTTCTGGGGGAGAGCATATGGATTCAGCTACAAAGAGCTCAGCGGATTCTGCAAGAAAAGCGAGCAGGCGCTGCAGTGCCAGTACAGCCGTGCAATCAAGAAACTGCAGGGAATGATGAGTCAGGAAATCAGTCTGACGAGAGCGTAGAAAATGGAAATGGTATGCAGCGGAAACCTCAACTCTTACAATCTAAAAACAATAGAAATATCTAAAAAATTCTCTGCAGGAGAATATCCTGTGTCTAAAAATAAAGTGTTACCGTTTACATATCAAAAATCCGTTTTCCTCGTTGTCGTGGCGCGGAAATTGTGTTAAAATATTTTTAGAAAATTCACACGATGTGCGAGAAGGCAGAAAGGATGAAAACAACATGAAGGATGAGTACGTAGCCTATGTAGGCACTTATACCCATGGAAGCAGCATTGGTATTCATTTATATGATGTAAATGTAGAAGAAGGCACTCTGACAGAGCGAAAAGTCATACCGGTCAACAACTCTTCCCACATTGCCCGTTCCTTAAACGGCAAATACCTGTATTCGATTGCAGATGAAGGCGTTGCAGTGTTTGCAGTGGAGGATGACGGAGACCTGACCCCGATCAACAAAGTAGACATCGACGGCATGCGCGGCTGCTATCTGTCGGTGGACAAAACCGGAAGATACCTGTTCGTGGCAGGCTATCATGACGGAAAAGTAACCGTTGTACATACCCATAAGGACGGCCGCCTCGGAAGTCTGATGGACGGCGTGTTCCACAAGGGCCTTGGCAGTGTGGCAGAGCGTAACTTCCGCCCGCATGTCAGCTGTGTCGTTCCTACACCGGACAACAAATATGTCTGCGCAGTCGACAACGGCATTGACCAGATCAAAATGTACAAGCTGAACACACAGCGTGACCGCCTGAAACTGGTGGATATCCTGCGCTGTGAGCGTGAATCCGGTCCGAGAGAGATCGTTTTCAGTGAATCCGGAAAATACGCGTATGTCATTTACGAGCTGATGAACAAAGTCGATGTATTCAGCTACCGTGATACGGGAAACGGACCGGAATTTGAAAAACTGCAGTCGATCAGCACCACATCCGCGAACGTGGACCAGGCGCACGACGCTGCATCCGGCATGTGCCTTTCCCCGGATCACCACTACCTGTTTACTTCTACAGCCGGAGACAATACCGTAGCAATGTTCCATATCGACCCGGAGACCGGCTGCCTGGAGAAGAAGTTTGCACTTCCGATCAGCGGCGAATATCCAAAGGATATTGCAATGTTCCCGGACGGAAAACATATCGCAGTGGCAAACCATGAGTCCAACACGATCACAACATTTACCGTTGATTATGAGAAAAACGTGCTGGTTCAGAAAGGCCGCCCGATGAAAGTGGAGACGCCGAACTGTATTCTGATTACGAAAAAAGGCGTTCACTAAAAAAATAACGCAAAAATGCCTGCAGGAAGAACTGTATCCCGCAGGCATTTTTTGTGTTGAAGCCAGAAAGAAGCAGTCCGGCCTTTATTTCTCGTCCAGAGCCCAGACTTTCTTTACATTGTCCAGTTTGGCGCTCATGCCGACGAGCAGTGCGTCCGCCAGGACAAGAGCGGTCATGCATTCCACGACAACAACGGCGCGTGCAACGACGATCGGGTCGTGGCGGCCTTTGATTTCGATGGCAATGTTTTCACCATCTTTGTTGATGGTCTGCTGGGAAGCAGCAACGGACGGGGTCGGTTTGAAACCAGCCCGGACAACGATATCGCTTCCGTCGCTGATACCGCCTAAAATACCGCCGGCGTGGTTGGCCAGCTTGACAATGGAGCCGTCCGCATTTACATGGAAGGCATCGTTATTGGTAAGCCCGGTAGCTGTGCAGACCGAGAAACCGTCTCCGATTTCCACGCCTTTTACGGCGCCGATGGAGACGAGTGCTTTTGCAAGGTTGGCATCGAGCTTTTCAAACACCGGATCGCCGACACCGGCCGGCATATGGTGAACGACACATTCGACCACACCGCCGACGGAATTTTTTTCTGCCATGGCTTTTGTTAAAAGCTCGGAAGCCTTTTCGGCAGCCTCTGCATCCGGCATATTCAGGGCGTTATTCGCGATTTCAGCGGCATCAAAAGACTGGATTTCCACGTCACCGATGGAGCGGGTGTAGGCGGAAACGGTGATGCCAAGCTCAGAGAGCATTTTTAAGGCAATGGCACCTGCAGCCACGCGTGCGATCGTCTCGCGTCCTGAGGAGCGTCCGCCGCCGCGGTAGTCGCGGAAACCGTATTTTGCATCAAACGTATAGTCGGCGTGGCCCGGTCTGTAATAGGAAGCAATGTCGCTGTAATCTTTGGAATGCTGATCCTCATTCCATACCACCATGGAAATCGGGGTACCGGTCGTTTTTCCTTCGAAAGTGCCGGATAAAATCTGAACGGTATCGGATTCTTTCCGTTTTGTGGTAAAGCGGTTCTGTCCCGGCTTCCTGCGGTCGAGGTAAACCTGAATATCCTCCTCGGAAAGCGAAAGGCCGGCCGGCACTCCGTCCACAACAACGCCCACGCCTTTTCCATGAGACTCTCCCCAGGTGGTCAGTCTGAAGATGGTACCAAATGATGATCCTGCCATATATAAAGTCCTCCTGAATTTTTTCGTATATTTATAAAATAACTGGAAAAGATTTCTAATAAATTATACCGGAAAGTAAAACATTCGTAAAGCTCTTTTTCAGAGACGAAATTCACCGTTATACCGTTTGACAAACGAAAAGGCAGCACGTATAATGAGAATGTATTTTCGGGCAGTGAAAGCCGGTGAAATAAAACAAACAAAAAGGAAGAGTGTGCATGAATTTTTTAGACAAAATGGAGCGAAAATATGGGAGATATGCGTTAAGCCATCTGACGATGTACATTATCGTAACGTACATTGCGGGATATATCATTGCGCTTGCGGCTCCCATCATGAGACAGTATCTGACGCTGGAACCATACTATATTCTGCATGGCCAGATCTGGCGTCTGGTGAGCTGGATTCTGATTCCGCCGAGCAGTCTCGACATCTTTACGATCATTATGCTGTTTTTCTACTACTCAATCGGAACGAGTCTTGAAAGAGCCTGGGGAGATTTCAAATATAACGTTTATATCTTTTCGGGTATTCTGATGACGATCCTCGGTTCCTTCCTGCTGTATGGAATCGAGTACGCAGTGAAGGGGTATCCGGCGCTGATGGGAACTGCATTCAGCACCTATTATATCAGCCTTTCTATTTTTCTTGGCTTTGCGATCAGTTTTCCGGATATGCAGGTGCTTTTGTACTTTATTATCCCGATCAAGATCAAATGGCTGGCGTATCTTGACGTAGCACTTCTTGCTTATAGCATGATTACCAGCATTCTGAGCGGAAACTGGGCAGGATGTGTTGTTATTTTGTGTTCCCTGGCAAACGTCCTGGTGTTTTTCCTGATGACAAGAAAGGGAAAACATAACTCTTTCCGGCAGAACAGACGCAGGAAAGAATTTAAAAAAGCCGTATCAAGAGGAGAAGCCGAATACCGCAATCCAAATGGAATCACAAAACACAAATGTGCGATTTGCGGGCGGACTGAAAAGGATGATCCGAATCTGGAGTTCCGTTTCTGCTCCAGATGCAACGGAAATTATGAATACTGCCAGGATCACCTGTTTACGCATGAACATGTAAAATAAAGAAGGAGAGAAAGTATGAGAAGAACGAAAATTGTCTGCACCATGGGGCCAAATACCAACTCCCGTGACCTGATGAAAAAACTGATTGAAACCGGAATGGATGTTGCTCGTTTTAATTTTTCTCATGGAGACCACGATGAGCAGAAAATGCGTATGGATATGCTGAAAGAGCTTCGAAAAGAGCTGAAAACTCCTGTGGCAATCCTTCTGGATACCAAAGGACCGGAAATCCGTACCGGTGTTTTGAAAGATGGCAAAAAAGTAAATCTGGTAACCGGACAGACCTTCACCCTGACAACCGTTCAGGAGACCGGAGATGAAAATCACTGTTCGGTCAGCTACACCGGCCTTACCGACGATATCAAAGAGGGAGACACAATTCTGATCGATGATGGTCTGATCGGCCTGCGCGTAGAAAAAGTAAATGCACCGGAAATTGTCTGTACCGTAGTAAACGGCGGCGAGCTCGGAGAGAAGAAGGGTGTGAATGTACCAAACGTTTCGATCAATCTTCCGAACCTCACGGAGAAAGACAAAGGAGATCTTCTCTTTGGTATTGAACAGGATATTGATTTTGTAGCGGCTTCTTTTATCCGAAATGCAGAGGCAATTAACGAAATCCGTGAGTTCCTTGTGGCAAACGGAGGAGAGCATATTGATATCATTGCCAAGATCGAAAATGCGGAGGGTGTGCAGAACATCGACAGCATCATCGATGCGGCAGATGGTGTGATGGTTGCAAGGGGAGACCTTGGTGTAGAGATTCCGGCGTGCCAGGTACCGCATGTACAGAAAATCATCATTGAAAAATGCAATCATAAATACAAACCGGTTATCACAGCAACCCAGATGCTGGATTCCATGATCCGGAATCCGCGTCCGACCCGTGCAGAGGTAGCCGATGTTGCGAATGCAATTTATGATGGAACGGATGCGATCATGCTCTCCGGCGAAACAGCAGCCGGAAAATATCCGGTCGAGGCAGTTACCATGATGGGAGAGATTGCCGAGCAGACAGAGCGCTATCTGAAATTCGAAGATTACCGCGATGGAAAAGCGCTGGAAGGAAAACTGAATGTTTCCGCGGCAGTCGGAAGTGCAGCCGTTTCTATGGTAGAACACATCAAAGCAGCCTGCATTGTGACCCCGACGATGTCCGGTCAGACCGCAAGACTGATCTCCAACCTTCGTCCGAGCGTACCGATTTACGGCGTTACCCCATATGAATGGGCAAGAAGAAAAATGCAGCTCTACTGGGGCGTTCGTCCGGTGACCGGATACGAGGAAGATTCTACGGAGAACATTATTTCCCATGCCATGTATATGGTGCGCCGTGAGGAGCTCGTAGAACGTGGCGATATGGTTATTTTTACGGCCGGAGACCCTGCTACTAACGAGGTGACGGGTGAAGGATATATGACAAACATGCTTCACATTATTCAGGCAAAATAAGCAGAAGAAGGAGACAAAAGAGAATGACGAAGAAGCCTTTTGTAACAAAAGAAAAACTGGAAGAAATCGCAGCAGCAGTACCAACTCCGTTTCACATTTACGATGAAAAAGGAATTCGTGAGAATGCGAAAGCGGTAAAGGAAGCTTTTTCCTGGAATCCGGGATTTCGTGAGTATTTTGCTGTGAAAGCGAACCCAAACCCGACACTGATCAAAATGCTGGGGGAATATGACTGCGGATGCGACTGCTCTTCTTACACGGAGCTGATGCTTTCCGATGCGATGGGATTTGAGAAAGATAAAATCATGTTTTCATCCAACGTAACACCGGCTGCAGAGTATCAACTGGCTGCAGAGCTTGGTGCGATCATTAACCTTGATGATATTACACATATTGATTTTCTTGAGAAAACATTAGGCTACATTCCGAAGAAAATCTGCTGCCGTTATAACCCGGGCGGACTGTTTAAAATCAGCACCGACATCATGGATAATCCGGGAGATGCCAAATACGGTATGACAACCGAGCAGATTTTTGAGGCATTCCGCATTCTGAAGGCAAAAGGGGCAGAAGAGTTCGGCATCCATTCCTTCCTTGCAAGTAATACCGTAACCAACGATTACTACCCGGTTCTGGCAAAAACACTGTTTGAGCTGGCTGTAAAGCTGCAGGAAGAGACGGGCGTGAAGATTAAATTCATCAATCTTTCCGGCGGCGTCGGAATTCCGTACAAACCGGATCAGGAAGGCAATGACATCCGCGTGATTGGCGAGGGTGTACATAAAGTGTACGATGAAGTTCTTGTTCCGGCCGGCATGGGCGATGTTGCAATTTACACGGAAATGGGCCGTTTTATGATGGGACCGTACGGCGGACTCGTTACCCGCGCCATCCATCAGAAACACATCTACAAAGAGTACATCGGCTGCGACGCCTGCGCGGTCAACCTGATGCGGCCGGCAATGTACGGCGCTTACCACCACATCACGGTGATGGGAAAAGAAGATCAGCCGTGCGACCACAAATATGACGTAACAGGCTCCCTGTGCGAAAACAACGATAAATTCGCGATCGACCGCATGCTTCCGGAAGTGGAAGTCGGAGACCTCCTCTTCATCCACGACACCGGCGCACATGGATTTTCCATGGGATACAACTACAACGGAAAATTAAAATCTGCAGAGGTTCTGTTAAAAGAGGACGGCAGCTTTGAAGTCATCCGCCGCGCAGAAACCCCGAAAGACTATTTCGCTACACTGGATGGAACACCGGAGTATGAGAAGATGTTTGGAAATAAATAAGAGATAACAACAGTAAAACCCCTTTCAAAAAGAACCATGCGGCAGATGGCCGGTTCTTCGAAAGGGGTTTTCTTTCTTTCAAAAGCTGTTTTTTTGAAGGGAAGACAATAAAAAAAGATCTGCATCAACGTTCGTTTTTGCAGATCTTTTTTAGCTATGCCGCTGGCCGGACTCGAACCGGCACGGTTATTCACCGCTTGATTTTGAGTCAAGTGCGTCTACCAATTCCGCCACAGCGGCAGTGTTCGTAATCAGAACAAGATATATTTTACCATAAAAACAAGAAGGACGCAAGAGAAAAAAATGGAATAATTATCATAAAAACTTTCTAAAAAAGATTGACGAAAGGAAAAAATAGAAGTATAGTGTAAATAGTTTAGTACCATACTAAATTTTACATCATAAGTTCAAATAACGATTTATCGAAAACGCCATCGTTAGATGGTCCACAGTGTGTGGAACGAAAACTGTTGTCTTCATAGACAGCAGTTTTTTTGTTGTCTAAAATTAGAAATGAAACATGGTTATGATTCAGTACTGTGGGAACAGCAAGAACCAGGAAGTAGAATTGTTGAAAATAGGAAAGAAAAGATGTAAAAAATCAAAATATATGGTAAAATTAGATAAAATGTAGAAAATGGAGGAAAGAATAGATGAAAGGGGAATATTATCTCGGACTTGATATGGGAAGCAGTTCGGTTGGATGGGCTGTGACAAATGAGAAGTACGAAATTTTGCGCGCACATGGAAAAACACTTTGGGGTGTACGGCTATTTGACAGTGCACAGACTGCAGAAGAGAGAAGAGGGTTTCGGACAGCAAAACGAAGATTGGATCGTCGTAATTGGAGAATAGAATTGCTGCAGAAAATTTTTGCGGAAGAAGTAGAAAAGATAGATGATGGATTTTTTCGCAGAATGAAAGAGAGTCGTTACTGGCCAGAGGATAAGCGTGACAGGCGGGGAAAGTGTCCAGAACTTCCCTATGCATTGTTTGCGGATGATGATTACACAGACAAAGAATATCATAAACAGTTTCCAACCATCTATCATCTGAGAAAATGGTTAATGGAAACTGACGAAACGCCTGATATTCGCCTGATATATCTTGCTCTGCATCATATGATGAAACACAGAGGCCATTTTCTATTAAACGGAAATATCGAACAGGTAAGAGAATTTCAGACAACATTTGAACAGTTCCTTGAAGCAGTGAGGGCAGAAGAACTTGGCTTTTCTTCCGAGATTGGAGTGGAAAGAAGCAAGGAAATAGAGGCAATTTTAAAAGACCGGACATTGACCAAATCTGCGAAAAAGACAAAAGCAGTAAAAGCAATGCGGGCAGAAACATCCTGTGAAAAAGAGTGGCTGGGATTGATTACCGGTGGAACAGCAAAACTGGGAAATCTGTTTGGGGAAAAACAGATGGATACACTGGAACGGCCAAAACTTTGCTTCGCAGATGCAGGTTATGAAGAATACGCTGGAGAGATCGAAGCAGAGCTGGGAGAAAAATATGTATTAATTGAACACGCAAAAGCAGTGTACGATTGGGCTGTTCTGGCTGATATTTTGCAGAACTATTCTTCTCTTTCAGAGGCAAAAGTGGCACTTTATGAAAAGCATAAAAAAGATCTGAAAGATCTGAAAAAGCTGGTCAGAGAGAATCTTTCAAGGGAAGAATATCAGAGACTGTTTGCAAAAAAGGATGAAAAAGCTAATTATTATGCGTATATCAAGGCACCAAAACAATGTAGTCAGGAAGACTTTTACGGTTATCTGAAAAAGAATATTCTGGGCAAGATATCAGATGTGACGAAAGTATCCTGTATGCAGAAGGAAATGGAAATGGGAACGTTTCTTCCGAAACAGACTGTAAAAGACAACAGTGTCATTCCGTATCAGATTCATTTATATGAATTAAATGCAATCCTGAAAAATCTGGAAGATAAAGTTCCGCTACTGAAAGAGAATGGAGAGAAGATTCAAAAGATTTTCACATTCCGCATTCCGTACTACGTAGGACCCTTAAACGGAATTCGAAAAAAAGGGGAGAAGAGTAACTGGGCGGTACGAAAAGAAGGCAAAATATATCCATGGAACTTCGATGAGATGGTAGATTTGGAAGCAAGTGCAGAGCAGTTTATTCGAAGAATGACGAATAAATGTACTTATCTGCCAAGTGAAGATGTTTTACCAAAGTATTCTCTGCTGTATAGCAAATACGAAGTTTTAAATGAATTAAATAATCTGCGTTTGGATGGAGAAAAGATATCTGTAGAGCAGAAACAGAAAATATATGAAGAAGTATTCCAGAAAAGCAGAAAAGTTACACAGAAAAAACTGAAAAACTATTTAGTGAAAGAAGGAATTACCGGAAAAGAAGTTGAAATTACCGGAATTGATGGTGATTTCAAGAGTTCTCTTACGGCATACCATGACTTTAAAGAGAAATTAACAAATCTGTCACTGAACCAGGCGGAAAAAGAATGCATCATCCTGAACGTAACGCTGTTTGGAGATGATAAAGCGATACTGAAACAGAGATTAAAGAAACTGTTTCCGGAGTTGACAGAAAAACAAAGAGACAGCATAAGTAAACTGCCGTATCGTGGTTGGGGAAGACTCTCAAAAGTGTTTTTGGAAGAGACGGAAGCACCGGCACCGGAAACGGGAGAGGCATGGTCTATTATTCGGGCTTTGTGGGAGACGAATGACAATCTGATGCAACTGCTTAGCGAAAAATATTTGTTTGCATCGGCAATCGAAGAAAAGAATGGAAACGAACAGAAAAAACGGGATATTTCGTATGAATTAGTCGAGGAACTTTACGTATCACCGGCAGTGAAGCGGCAGATTTGGCAGAGCCTTTTGATTGTAAAGGAAATCTGTAAAGTAATGGGAAACCCACCGAAACGTGTTTTTATAGAAATGGCAAGAGAAAAAACCGATCAGGGAAGAACCTCTTCAAGAAAAAAGAAACTGCTGGAACTCTATAAAAAATGTAAAGCGGAAGAAAAAGACTGGATAGATGAGATTGAAAAACGTTCCGATGCGGAAATGAGAAGAGACAAGCTGTATTTGTATTATACGCAAAAAGGAAAATGCATGTATTCCGGTGAAACAATTGAACTGGAGGAATTGTGGGATAATCAGAAGTATGACATTGATCATATTTTTCCACAGTCCAAAGTGATGGATGATAGCCTGGATAACCGGGTACTTGTAAAGAAAAAGTGTAATCAGATGAAAGAGGATAAATATCCGATCGATGAAACAGTTCGGAAAAAAATGCAGCCATTCTGGAAATCTTTAGTGGATGCCGGATTGATCAGTGAAGAAAAATATAAACGGCTGATAAGAAGAAACGGATTTGAACCGTCTGAATTGGCTGGATTTATTTCCAGGCAGCTGGTGGAAACTCGTCAGAGTACAAAAGCGGCAGCAAGTATTCTGCAGCAGGTGATCCCGGATACACAGATTGTTTATGTGAAAGCGCCAACCGTTTCAAAGTTCCGTAAGGATTTTAAATTTCTGAAGGTACGGGAGATGAATGATTATCATCATGCGAAGGATGCTTATTTGAATATTGTCGTTGGCAACGCATATTTTGTAAAATTCACATCAAATCCGATTCACTTCATTAAGGAAAATCCGGGAAGAAGTTATAATCTGAAGAAGATGTTTGAACAGGAAAGAATTGAACGAAACGGAGAAATTGCCTGGGAAGGCGGGAACGGAACCATTGTGACAGTTCGAAAGTTTATGGAAAAGAACAACATTCTTGTGACGCGAAGATCGTATGAGGCAACAGGTGCATTGTTTGACCAGCAGATTGTCAAAAAAGGAAAAGGTCAGGTTCCGATCAAGAGCAGTGATGAACGGCTTTGTGATATACAGAAGTATGGAGGATATAACAAAGAGGCGGGAGCTTACTTTGTACTGGCAGAATCGGAGGGCAAAAAGGGAAAGAAAATACGAACAATCGAGTATGTGCCGATTCGTCTGAAAAAGGAAATTCAGAAGTCAGAAGAAAATATAATTCGGTATCTGGAAGAGGAAAGACAGTTAAAGAATCCGCGAGTGCTGGTGCCGGAAATCAAAATAGATACTCTGTTTTGTGTGGACGGATTTTATATGTGGGTTTCCGGAAGATCAGGAGATCAGCTATTGATGCAAGGTGCAAATCAGCTGGTACTTTCCCAGGAAGAAATGGAAATACTGAAAAAAATAGTACAGTACGTGGAACGTAAAAAACAGAATAAAGAACTGAAAATTTACGATTCCGACCATTTAGAAGAAAAGAAGGTGGTGATGCAGTATGAAACCTTTTTAAATAAATTAACAAATACGGTATATGCAAAAAAACTTGGAGCACAGGCAAAGACATTAACGGAAAAAAGAGAAAAATTTAAAGAATTATGCATAGAAGAAAAGTGTATCGTTTTGTATGAAATTTTACATTTTTTCCAGTGCCAGAGTGTTACCGCTGATTTGAAATTAATTGGAGGATCTGGAAGAGCAGGAATTTTGTATCTCAACAAAAATATAACCGATTGCAGTCGAATCGAAATGATTCATCAATCGCCAACCGGTATTTACGAGCAGGCAGTAGACCTGAATGCATTATGAGCTGGCGGATTGTGGTTATTTCCAAACGGGCAAAGCTGGACTATCAGCTTGGTTATCTTGTGGTGCGAAATGAGGAAGTAACAAAAATACATTTAAGTGAAATATCAACCATTCTGATTGAGTCAACAGCAGCAACAGTCACAACAAGTCTGCTGGCAGAGCTGACAAAAAAGAAAATAAAAGTGATTTTTTGCGATGAAAAGAGAAATCCATCGTCGGAACTGGTTGGGTATTACGGAAGTCATGATACCAGCAATAAGGTCAGAAAGCAGATTCAGTGGAGCCGGCACAGTAAAGAAGCGATCTGGACAGAGATTGTGACGGAAAAAATACGAAAACAGAAGGAACTGTTAAAAAATCTGGGAAAGGAAGAAGCGGGTCTGTTAGAAGCATATTTACAGGAGATTGGCTGGAACGATGAGACAAACCGGGAAGGGCATGCGGCAAAGGTATATTTTAATGCGTTGTTCGGTATGACATTTACCAGAACTGCGGATTGTCCGGAAAATGCAGCGCTGAATTACGGATATAGCATTTTGTTGTCTGCGTTTGCGAGAGAAATTGTAGCGAGCGGTTATATTACACAGCTCGGACTCTTTCATGATAATATGTTTAATCAGTTTAATCTGGCGTCCGATTTGATGGAACCGTTCCGTGTCCTGATTGACCGGGAAGTAATCCAAATGCAGAGGAAAGAATTTACGCATGAGGAAAAAATACAATTGGTCAATGTATTAAACAACGAAGTCATGATAGACGGGAAAACACAGTATGTGAATAATGCCATAAAAATTTACTGTAAAAGTGTATTTGATGCCTTAAATGAGAATGACAGTGCATTGATCCGGTTTTACGGCCTATGAGTTATCGTTTTATGAGAGTATTGGTACTGTTTGATCTTCCGGTGCTGACGGGCGATCAGAGAAGAGAATATGCGAGATTTCAAAAGTTTTTATTGAAAAGCGGATTCCTGATGCTCCAGGAATCCGTATACTGTAAGCTTGCGTTAAATACAACTGCAGTGAATGGAATCGTGGATCAGATTCATAAAAATAAGCCGGAAGAAGGCCTGCTACAGCTTTTAACGGTGACTGAGAAGCAGTATGCGAAAATGGATCTGATTGTTGGGAACGTAAAGAGCGAAGTGTTGAATACGGATGAAAGGCTGGTGATTTTATGAAACTGGTACATGTGGACTTGGAAAAACCTATTGCGATTCATCGGAACTGTCCCACGGAATGGATTATAGAATCACCGGAGCTGTTTTTAAAATATGTGGAGCAGCTGCAAAAACAAAATCAGGGAGAGGAGGGAAATTTCGTACTTTCTAAAGCTGACACAGAGCTGAATATGAAAAGAGATGTGGAATTGGTATTAACGCCCTTTTCTCTTGATTTTGCGGATCACAGAATACAAAAACGGTTATTTACAGAGCTGGTCAAAAGTGCGCAAAATGAAGAAATGTTTCTGGAAACACAGAGAATTATTGCGGAACTGAAGAAATACATCTATCAATTGGAAGCTGTCAGTGGGTACGAATTGGAACAAAATGAGGAAATCGATTTGAGCGCACTCCTAAAATTGATGGGAGTTCAGACAGAAACCGAAAAAGAGATGGGACTTCTGGAAAAATTGACGCAATATATCAAAGTTATGGCCGAACTTCTCCAAAAAGAACTGGTGATTCTGATAAATATTCGGTCCTATCTGAACGAAACACAAATAAACAAACTCTCCCAAATGGCATGCTACTATGAAATATCCTTGCTTTTCATAGAAAATATACAAAGGGACTTTTCGAATCAGAGAGAATATTATATAATTGACAAAGATGGATGTGATGTCTATTAATATTCATCGGATGTTTGAGTACCTGTTTTGTGCAGATGAAAGCAGTTCATTTTTAAATTTGAGGTTTGAGAATGATGTAAAAATGTATGGTACTCAAACTTTTACCGGAGAAATCCGGTGCAATTCCAGTTTGAGAATGATGTAAAAATGTATGGTACTCAAACATTGCTTCTGAGTAATAATAACCCTCTACTGTTTGAGAATGATGTAAAAATGTATGGTACTCAAACTCTTCTGGATGACTGGGACGAAACAAGAATGTTTGAGAATGATGTAAAAATGTATGGTACTCAAACGACTTCACCTTTAGACGCTGCTCTTAACTCGTTTGAGAATGATGTAAAAATGTATGGTACTCAAACGGTTTGTGGTGCATTTTCAGCCAGTTATTCGTTTGAGAATGATGTAAAAATGTATGGTACTCAAACCTGCTTTCTTAGGCAGCTGTACGCCTTTGTGTTTGAGAATGATGTAAAAATGTATGGTACTCAAACGTCGGTAATCTCGCATCCGCACTCCTGACAGTTTGAGAATGATGTAAAAATGTATGGTACTCAAACTTCAGTGTCACGGCGTCGTGTGTCTGCTGGGTTTGAGAATGATGTAAAAATGTATGGTACTCAAACTGTTATCTGTTACTTACTTCCTTACCTTGGTTTGAGAATGATGTAAAAATGTATGGTACTCAAACCGCCTTCGAGGTAAGCAGCAATAAGACCCTGTTTGAGAATGATGTAAAAATGTATGGTACTCAAACTTTTTCGCATTTCGTTACGCCCAGCCCGAGTTTGAGAATGATGTAAAAATGTATGGTACTCAAACTCCGTCAATTTTCCCTTGTGCGCGTATTCAGTTTGAGAATGATGTAAAAATGTATGGTACTCAAACAACAGCAATCAGAGCTGTGTTTGATTTATTGTTTGAGAATGATGTAAAAATGTATGGTACTCAAACTGGACTCCGATTGCATATTTCCAAGCATCGGTTTGAGAATGATGTAAAAATGTATGGTACTCAAACATTGAGGTTGCACAAATGGATAAAGACAGTGTTTGAGAATGATGTAAAAATGTATGGTGCTCAAACTGTCCTAAGATCTGCTGTACCTCTTCGATCGTTTGAGAATGATGTAAAATTTATTTTTGTGAACAACAAGAATAGATAATTCAAAATGAAATATTCAGAAGACAGTATGAAATCGACTTAATTGTCTTTTTCTTGCTGTCTTTTTCCTTGTCTCAAAGCGCCGCACCATGTATAATAAAACCACAAGAATTTTATTTCATAGTTTTTACAGGAGGAACCTGAATCATGATCCTTGCAATAGACATCGGCAACACGAACATCGTCCTTGGGTGTGTGGAAGGGAAAAAAACATACTTTATCGAAAGACTCTCCACGGACAAGGCAAAAACAGAGCTGGAATACGCAGTCAGCCTGAAAAATGTACTGGAACTGTATGAGATTCCGGTGGAGCAGATCGAAGGAGGTATCATCTCTTCCGTTGTTCCGCAGGTGACAGAGCTCTGCCGGAGTGCGGCAGAAAAAGTGATTAAAAAGCCGGTCAAAGTTGTCGGCCCCGGTGTGAAGACCGGACTTAATATCAAACTGGACGACCCCGCAACGGCAGGAAGCGATCTTGTTGTTGTAGCAGTAGCAGCGCTGAATGAATACACATGTCCGCAGATTGTTATCGATATGGGAACTGCCACGACGATGAGTGTACTTGATCAGAAAGGAAGCTTCATCGGAGGCGTGATTCTTCCGGGACTTCGTACTTCGCTGGATGCTCTCGTATCAAATGCCGCGCAGCTTAGCCAGACCAGTCTGACAGCACCGAAAAAAGTCATTGGCAAAAATACGCTGGACTGTATGAAAGGCGGTATGATTTATGGAAACGCTGCCAGCATCGACGGCATGATCGAACGGATGGAAGAAGAACTTGGCCGCAAATGCACGATTGTGGCTACCGGAGGTCTGGCGAAAGCTGTGATTCCGCACTGCAGACATGACATCATCATCGATGAGAATCTGCTCCTGAAAGGTCTTCAGATCATCTACGAGAAAAACAGGTAGGGAAACCGTTTGTTGACAAAGTCTGCGAATTGTTATAACATATGTATAACAAAACGATACGAGAAAGCAGGGTGTAACTATGTATTATGAGACAATACAGATCGATTTCAACAGCGATGAAGCGATCTATATCCAGCTGAGAAATCAGATTATTCTGGGTATTGCCACTTCCAGAATTCAGGAAGGAGATACTCTACCTTCGGTAAGACAGCTCGCAGACAATATCGGAATCAACATGCATACCGTAAATAAGGCCTACAGCGTACTCCGGCAGGAGGGGCTTCTTTCGATTGACCGAAGAAAAGGAGCCGTTATCTCTATCGATGCGGATAAACTGTATGCCATGCAGGAACTGCGCGAAGATCTGCAGGTGATTCTTGCAAAAGCCGTCTGCAAAAATATATCAAAAGAAGAAGTACATCAGCTTGTAGATGAAATTTACAGCAATTACGCAGACGAAACATGAAGGAGACAATAGTATTATGAGAGAAGGATATACCAGTCAGGCAAAAAAAGCACTGGCATATGCGGTTAGGACAGCTGAAAAATGTGGACATAATTACGTAGGAACCGAACACCTTCTGATCGGACTTCTGAACGTGGAGGATGGCACAGCAGGCATGGTGCTTTCTGAGTTTCACGTAGATGCCGGACAGCTTACCGAACTGATTGACCGTCTGATTGCACCAGGCGGAAACACCGTGACCGAATCCCGACCGGGCTATACTCCGCGGGTACGCAGAGTGCTTGAAAATGCAGAAGCGGAGGCAGCGCGTTTTAAGAGCAGAGCTGTGGGAACCGAGCATTTGCTGATCGCAATCTTAAAAGAAAGTGACTGTGTTGCTACCCGTTTGCTTTTTACCATGGGGATCAACATTCAGAAACTATATGGAGCAATCCTTACTGCCATGGGCGAGGCACCGCTGCAGGGCGGTGCAAGCGGAAATGCAAATACCGGCCGCGGACCGCAGACAAGAGGTGGAGCGCAGACCAGCGAAACGCCGGCACTGGACCAGTACAGCCGGGATCTGACTGAGCTTGCGCGCGAAGGAAAACTCGATCCGGTTGTCGGCCGTGGGCAGGAAATTGAGCGTGTCATTCAGATCTTAAGTCGCCGGACAAAAAACAACCCGTGTCTGATCGGAGAGCCGGGTGTCGGAAAAACGGCGATTGCGGAAGGTCTGGCGCAGCGGATTGCCCTTGGCATTGTGCCGGAAACGATCCGCGATAAGCGAGTTGTTGTCCTTGACCTTTCCGGAATGGTAGCCGGAAGCAAATACCGCGGTGAGTTCGAAGAGCGTATCAAACGTGTCGTCAAAGAAGTGACGGACAATGAAAATATTCTGCTGTTCATCGATGAACTTCACACCATCATCGGGGCCGGCGGTGCAGAGGGAGCACTCGATGCATCCAATATCTTAAAACCGTCCCTTTCCCGCGGAGAAATTCAGCTCATCGGTGCAACCACGCTCGAAGAATACCGTAAATACATCGAAAAAGATGCCGCATTGGAGCGCCGTTTCCAGCCGGTCAAAGTAGAAGAACCGACGGAAAGCGAAGCACTTGATATCTTAAAAGGCCTGCGCCCATACTACGAACGCCACCACGGCGTGGAAATCACCGATGAAGCACTGGAAGCAGCCGTAAAAATGAGCGTCCGCTACATCAACGACCGTTTCCTGCCGGATAAAGCCATCGATCTGATCGATGAGGCATCCGCAGGCGTACAGCTCGCCGGCTACCAGGTGCCGGACAACATGGCAAAAGAGGAGCAGACACTGTTCGAAGTACAGAAAGAAAAAGAATCCGCGATCAGTGCCGGCGATTTTGAGCAGGCAAAAGAACTGCAGGCGCGCCAGCAGGAGCTCGAAAAAGATCTGGAGCAGATCCGAAAACGCTTTGAACGCCGTTGCAAAAACAAAAAACTGCAGGTAACAGAAGAAGAAATCGCAAAAACCGTATCCACCTGGACGAAAATTCCGGTACAGCGTCTCGCGGAAGGAGAATCGAAACGTCTGGCAAGACTGGAGCAGACACTCCATAAACGCGTTGTCGGCCAGGAAGAAGCCGTGACAGCTGTGGCAAAAGCCGTAAAACGAGGCAGAGTCGGATTAAAAGACCCGAACCGTCCGACAGGATCCTTCCTGTTTCTTGGACCGACCGGTGTCGGAAAAACAGAACTTTCCAAAGCACTCGCCGAGGCAGTTTTCGGTACAGAGCAGGCCCTGATCCGCGTCGACATGTCGGAGTACATGGAGAAACACAGCGTCTCCAAACTGATCGGCTCCCCTCCGGGATACGTCGGCTACGAGGAAGGCGGCCAGCTCTCCGAAAAAGTGCGCCGCAACCCGTACAGTGTGATCCTGTTTGACGAGATCGAAAAAGCGCACCCGGATGTCTTCAACATTCTGCTGCAGGTGCTTGATGATGGCCATATCACCGACGCGCAGGGCAGAAAAGTTGATTTCAAACAGACCTGCATTATCATGACATCCAATGCCGGAGCACAGAACATTGTAGCGCCGAAACGCCTTGGATTCCTTTCGACAGAAGATGAGCGGAAAGACTACGAATACATGAAGGGCCAGGTGATGGAAGAAGTCAAACGGATGTTTAAGCCGGAATTCCTGAACCGAATCGACGAGATTATTGTATTCCATCAGCTTACCAAGGCGGATATGAAGAAGATTCTGCAGATTCTGCTCAAAGATCTGGAGCGCCGCTGCAAGGAGCAGATGGACATTGAATTGAAAGTCCGTGACACCGTGAAAGAATATCTCGTGGAAAACAGCTTCGACAGCAAGTACGGTGCCCGCCCGTTAAAACGCGCGATCCAGAGCAAAATTGAGGATCCGCTCGCAGAAGCCATCCTGAACGGAGAAGTGAAAAAAGGCGATACCGTTGCGGCTGGAATGAATAAGAAAGAGATTACATTTAAGGTTCTTGAGAAAAAATAATATAAAATTCCATAAATTATATGGTAAAATCTTTTCGAT
>OGFE01000987.1_pt1 | contig 22992 bp, 19 predicted proteins | sample 1570811 | NCBI WGS metagenome assembly OGFE01 (sample SAMEA2581967, study PRJEB24529) | metagenome | biome: Human gut stool | place: China | collected 2011 | reverse complement strand
GAAGCCCCCGAAGCTTGCACAGCTTTCTTTATTTGATTAGCAGGGGCTTGTTTATATGTTTTAACTTTCTGAGACCTGGATTAACTGTAAATATTGAAGCCAGAGTCCAAGAGCAAATTATTTTGGACAGCAGTGTAATTTCAACCTGTCTTTTTGTTCATTTCTCTAAAAATCGAATGAATGATCAGTTCAAAATTTGTAACCATTTATTTCTATAATTTGTCATTTTGAGAGCTTTTAAGCAATTCTCTCATGGCCATTTCTGTAATGAGAATAATTTTCGCCTTACCCGTTCAATAACTTTTTGCTTTAGTCTTCTTCCGTTATTCAATTATTTTCAAGCGAAGTTTCCCCCTTTGCAAAAACGCGATAAGTTCTTAAACTTTCGTTGATTTCAATCATCTAACTAAAGGAAATTAAATGAAATTATCCGCACGTAACGTTCTCGAAGGCAAAGTTCTCTCTATCAAAAAAGGCCCAGTTTCTACCGAAGTTGATATCGAGACTAAAGGCGGCGAACGCGTTGTTGCTTCCATCACAACTGCTTCTGCTGACTCCCTGAAACTTGAAGTCGGCAAGAAAGTTTATGCCGTCATCAAGGCTTCCAACGTTATGGTTGGCACTGACGAGTAATTCTCGTTAGCTCTATGCAAAAGTCCGACGGCGAATTCCGTCGGATTTTTTTTGTTTTTGTAGCTATTGAGGGCCGGCGCCGGCTTTGAAGGTATTGCACATCTCAGGATTTCCTGTATCGAAGCCTGTCTTAAACCAGTAGTACCTCTGCTCGGAGGTCCCGTGCGTAAAACTATCCGGAACAACTCTGCCCTGCGCTTCGCGCTGCAGTCGGTCGTCACCGATTGCAGTTGCTGTTCTTAGTGCTTCCTGCAAATCTCCCTTCTCAAGAATACCTTGCCTCTGCATATCGTGGCCCCAGACGCCTGCCAGACAGTCGGCTTGAAGTTCCTGTTTGACGGAAAGTCTGTTGGCTTCTTTCGGACCGACCTGAGACTGCAGTTTCTGCACCTGCGAAGAAATGCCGAGAAGTGTTTGAACATGATGTCCGACTTCATGAGCTAAGACATAACCCAGGGCGAAATCCCCGCCCCCTCCGAGTTTTCTCTGCATGTCTTTATAGAAAGATAAATCGACGTAGAGCTTATGATCGGACGGGCAATAGAAAGGTCCCATCGCTGCCTGACCGTAGCCGCAGGCTGTACGAGTACTGCCTGAATAAAGAACCATCTTCGGAGGAATGTATTTTTTACCGGATTGCGCAAAAATTCGTCCCCACGTTTCTTCCGTTGTTCTCAGGGCTACGGAAGAAAACTTTGCCAGCTCCTGCTCCTGCGCGCTCGGCTGGTAAGTCGAGCTTTGTGTAGGAGTATTCATCGGAGAATCCAAGCCCAGAAGCGGAGTCAGATCGATGCCGTAATAACCGGCGACCAAAACAACCGCTAAGACAGCCAGCCCCAGCTTGCCTCTCGGCATAGGAAATCTCGGGCCGCCACCGCCGAATCCTCCGCCTTCACCTCGGCGGTCTTCTACGTTGCTGCTGCCTTCTCTGTCTTTCCAAAGCATCTCGTCCTCCGATGCACGTGTTACCTGTAAGCATTTTAGGGGCCGTGTTCCAAGAAACTTTTTTCGGTGCCCCCTTTTAGGAAAAGGCGCCGTTCCATGCAGAACAAGCGCCTTTCTTTCCAGTTTGAAGTTCTTAGATGATCGTACTTTCTTCGACCTCTTCGCTTTCATCGCCCTTATTGGCATTCTCAAGCTTATAAGGCTTTAAGCCTAAGAACTCCCATTTGGCTTCGACGAACCGACCCTTGCGGCCTCTTCGTGTCCGGTAATCCTCAATGGAGCGAGGGCCGACTAAGAGTTCCTGAATCTTGCCGCCGCGGCCTTTTCCGACCACAACGACACCGTTCGGAGAAATCGGCACGGCTGCGACGAGTTTCTCATTATCCTGAAGCGCCATGATCGTGGTGCCCTTGCCGCCGCTTGAAAGCGCACGGAGTTCGTCTGTCGTAAAGACCACCAAACGACCGCTCGAAGACAAGGCGGCGATCCATCCGGTCAGCGGTGTTGAGACCTGAACCGGAAGCGGTTTGGCGCCGTCCAAGATAAAGAAGGATTTGCCGCCTCTCTGACGGACCGCCAAATCAGACATCTTGCAGAAGAAGCCCATGGCCGCGTCAGAAGTGAACAGCAATACGGTATCCGGGGCGCCGCAAATATAGTCAAACGGAACATCGCCGTCCTGGAATTGAACGAACGCACTCACGTGGGTGCCCTCTCCTCTGGCGCTCGGAAGAGAAGAAACCGGAATGCTGTAAATACGGCCGGTATTCGACAATATGTAGAGATTGTCGACACTGCGGCATTCCATCGAGCAGCGGTATTTGTCGCCCAGCTTGAAGTTCATGGCGCGGGCATCAAAGCCGTGACCTTGTCTTGAACGCAGGAAGCCCTTTTCACTTACGATCACGGTCACAGGTTCATCAATGACTTGTTTCGCAATCGAAGCACCCTTGGCTTCTTCAATCAGCGTGCGTCTTTCATCACCGTAGGTATCGATATCCTGACGGATCTCCTTGGTGACTTCTCTTCTCAGTTTCTTTTCATCGGTCAGCAAGCCGCGCAGACGCTCAGCTTCATTGCGAAGTTTCTCCAGCTCTTTACGGAGCTTAACTTCATCGAGAGAGGCTAATTGACGCAGTTTGATTTCAAGGATGTCTTCAGCTTGGCTATCCGAAAGGCCGAAATGCGTCATCAGCTCTTTCTTAGGATCATCCGCACCGCGGATGATGCGAATCACTTCCTCAATATCAACGAGGACAATGAGACGGCCTTCCAGTGTGTGGATACGAGCTTCGGCTTCATCCAAGGAAGTCTGGGAACGGGCACGCACGGTACGCAGTCTGAAACTGACCCATTCAGACAGAATGTCTTTCAAGCCTTTCTGGCGAGGCTTGCCGTCAATTCCAATCACCACAAGATTGAACTTGCAGGAAGTTTCTAGACTTGTCTTGCTGAGAATCGTGCTGACAAGTTCTTCTCGATCAATGGATTTCGATTTCGGATCGATGACCAAGCGAACAGGTGCCTCGGCACTCGACTCGTCTCTCATGCCGCTCATGACATTCATGATCAGCTGCTTGTCCTGTTGCTGTTTTGCGGTCAAAGACTTCTTGCCCTGCGGTGCCTTAGGATTGGTGAGCGCTTCAAGCTCCGACATGACTTTCATGACGGAAACTTTATAAGGAACGCTGTCAAATACTAATTGCCACTGACCTCTTGAAAGCTCTTCAAAGTGATAAGTCGCACGAACTTGGAGATTGCCGTACCCGCTTTGATAAACATTCTTAATATCCGATGCGGAAGAAATGACCTGAGCGCCGCCCGGGAAATCCGGACCTTTGACAATTTCAAGCAGTTCGTCCGTCGTAATCTCGGGATTACGGATCACTTCGATAGCAGCTTCTCCGACTTCCGTCAGGTTATGAGACGGAATTTCAGTGGCCATACCAACCGCAATACCGCTGGAGCCGTTTAATAACAGTACCGGCAGACGAGCAGGCAGCAAGACCGGTTCTTTATGGGTTCCGTCGTAGTTCGGAATAAATTTGACGGTTCCTTTGTCGAGCTCTCCGAGCAGAAGATCGGCGTACTTCGAGAGACGCACTTCTGTGTAACGCATCGCCGCAGCGCCGTCGCCGTCGGCCGAACCGAAGTTTCCTTGACCTTGAACCAAGGGATAGCGCATCGTGAAGTCCTGCGCTAAACGAACCATCGCATCGTAAGCGGCAGAGTCACCGTGCGGATGATATTTACCTAAGACCTCACCGACGACTCGAGCACTCTTAACCGTTTTGACATCCGGATTAAGGCCGAGCCGTTTCATTGCATAGAGAATTCTTCTCTGAACGGGCTTCATACCGTCGCAGACGTCGGGCAATGCGCGGCCTTTCACCACGGAAATGGCATATTCGAGATAGGCACGGCTGGCAAAATAAGCCAGCGTCAATTCATCGCAGTCTGTCTCGGCATGCTTCAGAGCTTCTTCAACAATGTCAGAACCTCGCGGCTGAGCTGCCGCAGGGACCAATTCGGCTTCTTCGACTTCGTCCTCAACTTCCTGAAGTTCTTCCTTCATATCGGAAACATCTTCACGCATCAGGTTTTGAGCAACCTGCTCCGCTTCTTCTAAAGAAACTTCATTCTTAGGCTCAGAATCAGGCTCTTCCGTCTCTGCCGAGACTTTTTCTTCTTGATCGCTCGTCTGATCCTCTTCCTTCGAAGAGGACTTTTCTGCCTCAGGAGTTGGCTCGGGCTCTTCTTCCAACATATCAAAGAGGAAGCCGGTTCCTTTACCGATATCTTCTTCAGGTTCCGGTTGCGCTTTTTTAGCTTTTCCCTTTTTCTCTTGGACTTCTTCGTCTTCGGCAGAGGGCAAGACCGCCTTTCCGTCGATTTCTTCGAAAAGTTCGGTCTGATCCGCTTCCGTTAATTTGCGTCTTGGTTTCTTAGGCATTTATCGCGCTCAATCAAATATCGGGTTCGAACTGATCACCGTGGCGCTCAATCCACTGTTTACGCGCGTCGGCTTCTTTATTACCCATGAGAATCTGCATGGCTTTTCCGGTTAAGTCATCACCCGGAAGTCCGACTTTTACCGGCAGAAGTCTGCGGGTTTCAGGATCCAAAGAAGTTTCTTTCAGCTCTTCCCAATCCATTTCACCTAGACCTTTAAATCGTGAGATCACGATCTGAGCGTCGGTGAATTTTTCTTTTTTGAGTTTCTCGACTGTCTTCTTCAGCTCTTCTTCATTCAGACAGTAAATTCGGCGTTCTTTCTTCTTACCTTTGTTCGGAACGGAAACCTTAAAGAGCGGCGGCATTGAAATGTAGATGTGCCCCGTCTCCATCAGGTAGGAAAAGTGCTTGTAGAAAAGCGTCAGCAGCAGAACTTCAATGTGAGAGCCGTCCACGTCGGCATCGGCCATGATGCAGATCTTGCCGTAACGAAGATTCGAAATATCGGGTTTCTCGCCGATCTTATGTGGATCCACGCCGATCGATACCGAAATATCGTGAATTTCTTTATTACCGAAAAGAAGGTTCTGGTCCACTTCCCATGTGTTCAGCACCTTGCCGCGAAGAGGAAGAATGGCTTGATATTCTTTATCGCGTCCCTTCTTTGCTGAGCCGCCGGCAGAGTCACCTTCCACCAGGAAGAGTTCGTTGCGGGAAATATCTCCGCTCGTGCAGTCTGTAAGCTTGCCCGGGAGAACGGCAACGGAAGAGCCTTTTCTCTTTTCGATTTTCTGAGCGGAATGCTGGCGCGCCTGAGCTTGTTTAATAAACATCTCTGCCAGCTTACGGCCCTCTTCAACGTGGCTGTTGAGCCAGAACTCCATCTGCGGACGCACAAAGCTGGAAACCAGCTTCAGCGCATCTCGGCTGATCAACTTTTCTTTAGTCTGTCCCTGGAACTGAGGGTCCAGTACTTTTGCATTTAAAACGAAACTGGCACGCGCAAATACGTCATCCACGATCATCTTGATGCCTTTGGCGCCCAGACCATGGGTTTCCATGAAACTTCTCATGGCTTGGAAGACACCGTCACGCAAACCGGCTTCATGAGTTCCGCCGAGCGGAGTCGGAATCAGGTTCACGTAGCTTTCGCGTTCCAGCGTACCCTCCTCTGTCCAGCAAACGACCCACCCGGCGCCTTCGCCTTGAGAAAATGTGTCGTCGTCAGCTCCTGCAAAGCCCTGGGCTTCAAAGGGCTGAACCAAGGGAGGACGATCCAGCTGCTCAGTCAGGTATTCTTTGAGGCCGCCCTCATACTTCCAGACTTGTTCGATGTTGTCTTTTTCATTGCGATAGATGACTTCGCAGCCCGGAAGCAATACTGCCTTACTTCTCAAGAGGCGAATCAATTGATTCTTAGGAATCGTGAGCGTGTCGAAATATTTTCCGTCCGGCCAGCAGCGAACTCTCGTCCCGGTCGCTTTCTTTGGGCGAGGAGATTTAACACTGTTCAATGGCACCGTGACAAAACCGTCCTCGAAAGTAATAGAACTTTCAAGTCCGTCACGCCAAACCGTCACTTCCAGACGAGTAGACAGCGCATTGGTGACAGATACACCGACGCCGTGCAGACCGCCTGAGAATGAATAGGCGCCGCCCGCTCCCTTGTCGAACTTACCGCCGGCATGCAGACGCGTGAAAACAATTTCAACGACAGGGACCTTCTCTTCCGGATGAATACCGACAGGAATGCCGCGTCCGTTGTCTTCTACGGAAATTGATCCGTCTGCGTGCTCAGTCAGGATGATTCGGTTGGCGAAATTCGCTAAAACTTCATCCGTGGCGTTGTCAATGACCTCCTGAATAATGTGCAAAGGACAATCCGTCAAGGTATACATGCCGGGTCGTTGTTTAACCGGCTGAAGACCTTTCAAAATACGAATCGATTTTTCGGAGTAATCGTTGACTTTATTATCTTGCTCAAGAGACATACGGGCGCCAATCCAGCGACAAAGAAAAGATGCAAAAGGCTATTTTAACAAATTGATCTAGACCGACTTCTTACTTTTTAAAAGTCGGAAACTATCTAAAAAAGCGTTTTTTACGACTAATTTTTCAGAGTCTCAGGAGGCTTTCTGGCTCTGTGCAGCCTTGTTCGCCTGAAGATAAATTCCATCGGCCAGCTCTCGAAGTCCTTTGGCGCATCTCTCAGGATTTCCTCTCGCATCCTTAAATACGTACCAAATTCGATGAACGGCATTTCTCAAGTTTTCGTCTTCGAAAAGGTCGCCGATGAGAATTTTTATTTCCTTGCTCTTTGCGGTACCGCCTTCCATGGCTTTGTAGGCAGCTAAGGAAAAAATCCTTCTCACATCGTAGCCGCCCTTCAAGCCTCTTAATTTAAGAATCGTCGGGGCCGCCAAGTAAAGCGCCCTTGTAGCAAACTGATCTCTGCGATCAATAGATTCGAGTTTGGTGAAGAGAAGGATCTCTCTGGCAGAAAGTGGGTCCTCTTCGTAATTTCTAAGATTGAACGTCTTCAAAAAGATTGCGTTCATCAGGCGATCGAGCTTTTCTCTGGGAGTATTCATTTCTCCGTCGGGAGGATTGTTTTGTGTCGATGTCCTGACCAGCTCTACGAAGGAGTTGATCGTCTTCCAGTTAGGAAGTCCGTCTTCATCCAAATCCAGCTGTAAAAAATTCAGCAAATAGCCGTCCTTCTGTGCCTCAGCTACGATTTTCTTGGTATTTGTCGTGACACCATAAGACCAAATATCGTTAATAAACATAAGCAACCTGAAAGCTCAAAAAGACTAGAAAAAAGGAATACTTCCATTCTAACCAAGGTTGCTTTACGCCTGCTTACATTTTTTGACACCTCTGCGGCGGGTGATCACTAGGCGAGATTTCATCACCACCTATTTCCCTACATTTGCTGAGTTGTGAGTCCTCCAGAAACGAGCTCAGCCTCCGGATAGGAGGCCGAGAGGAAAAAAGAGAAGCTAAGTTAGACAACTACAAGCAAGTCTTAACTATTTACTTTCTGCAACCGCCTCTAATTTCTTCATGTCTTTGTCTACCATCACGGAAACCGTACTGTCAGACCAAACGTTGAGGCTGGTTTCGATCATATCTACTACGGCATAGAAAGGAAGAATGACACCCATCAGCAGAATCGGAACATTCATGCTGGCAAGCAAGCTTGCGGACAAGAAGAAGCAGCCCATAGGCACACCTGCATTACCGATGGCTGCCAGCGTCGCAATAAAAATCCAGGCCACAATGACACCAGGATGAATATCAAGACCGGCGTTCTGCATCAGATAGATAACGGTTAAGAAAATGAAAGCAGCGCAGCCGTTCATATTGATGGTTGTGCACATCGGAAGAACAAACTGAGCAACCTGCGGCTCTTCCTTTAGATTTTGCTGTGCGCATCTCATCGTAACAGGGAGCGTCGCAGCCGAGGATTTAGAGAAGAAAGCTAAAGCCAAAGCAGGAAGCATCCCTTTGGCAACCTTGATTGGATTGAACCCTTTAATCATTAAGAAGGCCGGAAGCACAATGAACATTTGAATTAAGTTCGCTGCAATCACTAATGTGAAGTAAGTGCCTAAACCGCCTAAGCTGACACCGTGGCTGACTTCCTGAGCCAAAGAAGCGACGAAAGCAAAAATACCGATCGGCAAAACAACGATGAGCCAATTCACAAGTGTAAAGAGAACGTCTTGGGAGGCCTTAAAGAAAGTGATCATGAGATCCTGATTCTTTGATCCTCTCGGCATCTTCGCAATGGCAATACCGACGGCTGCCGCGATCAAAAGAACGGAAAGAACGTTCGCGGTTTGGAAAGGTGTAATGAAATTGTCAGGGACAATGCTTTCCACGTAATCCAAATAAGAATGGCTTCCTGATTTATTAGAGACATCAGGAGCCGAGCCGGTAACAGCCACATTCGCCGGAGTGAAGAGTACATACAGGGAAGCGGCTACGCAGGCGGCAAGAATCGTTGTCGAAAGCGTATAAAAAATAGTGTGTTTAAAGATCCTTCCTGACTCGTTGCTCTGCGAAAGAGTCGAGAGGGAAGCAATAATTGACACACAGATAATAGGAATACTTAAGAACTTAAATAATCTAATGAAGACCGTGCTTGTGAACTGCACGACGATCATTAAATAATGGTTCTCCCAGATTCCGGCCAAAATGCCGAGAGCAATTGCCAAGAAATAGGCAACAACCACACTAACGAAGCCTTTCTGCATCCCAGCAGCTAAGATTTTTTTATCCACGATGAATCCTTATGTGTGTTTTTGTAACAGGATATGCCAGACTGGAAACAAAAATTCCCGCTGCGGTTCTTTATTTCCGAAAGCAGGAACTCCGGTTATGGAGAAGACTTCAGATTATTTCAACCAAGGAGCTTTTTCTTCAAGAATGATGGCGTCTCTGGCGGTTAATTCCCGCAGGCTTCCGCTCTTTGTCTGGATGCAAATGAATTGAATGCCTTCATCTTCAGATGCATGAATGGCGCGATGTCCGTTGGGACGAATCACAAACCAGTCACCTGCTTTGATATCAACGACCTGGCCGTCAATGTAGAGCTGGCCCTTGCCGCCCAAAACGCCATAAACTTCTTCATTCTGCTTATGGGCATGGACGAAAGGAACTGCAGCCTTCGGCGGAAGTTCATTAATAGAAATTTCGCAGCCGGTCAGGCCAAGCTGATTATGCAGTTCGACACGCGGTGCGTCCTTTACTTCAACCATCTTAAAATTTTCCATCTCAAACTCCTTAATTAAAATTTAGTTCGCAACCGAACTATTTAATTAAAAATCAAAGCTCTCCTAGAAATTCGAAGTGAGTTTCCTCATTATCTTTTCCGCGGTTTTTAATTCTTCGTGTCCCAATGCCGATAGGATCTTTTTTGAAAGGTCTTCAGAAATTTTTCTAAAAACCGCCTCAAAAGCAACGCCTTTTTCGGTAAGGGAGACTTTCACGCCCCTGGCATCCACCGGGTCCGGTTTCTTGCAAACATAACCGAGCTTTACCAGCCTATCCACAAGTTCCGACACAGTGGACTTAGAACGACGAGTGCGTTCGGCAATTTCCTTTGCACTCAGCTCCCCTGCTTCAAACAGCATATGAAAAATGTCTCCGTGCGCCATTTTCAGCTCTGCATAGCCATACTTCTTCAGTTCCTCCTGAATGAAGTAGCCGGCCTTCTCGTTCAAAAGCGATGAAAGATAAACAATCTCATAATTTTCCATGGACGAAATTATAGTTCGTCGCCGAACTATATTCAAAAAAGAAGGAGAAAAAAGATCTCAAATCGAGTTTTGTTTTTAGTTCAATTCAGAATAACGACAAATTATCCCAAATAAACAATGAGAAGAATTTAAGTTGTAGTGGGGTTTAGGACATCGATTAGAAGATGAGTGGCGGCCCCAACAGGAATCGAACCTGTACCTCAGTCTTAGGAGGACCGCGTTGTATCCATTCAACTATGGGGCCGACGCACGGAATTCTAATCGAAATTAGGTTTTCATGTCATCGGAGAAGAAAGGCTTCTCTTTGAATTCTCAGCTTGCGTCTGCAGTGAAAACGTCAGAGACCTTGAAAACTTCCCCGGTCCCCGTAAAGTCGTACCCCTCGAGCTGGTCCTTAAATTCTGCCCAATCATAGCTGCGGAGAAATTGGATGAATTTCTTTGCTTTTGCCGTCTCTAAAAATTTTTCATCAGCGGCTAGGTAATAAACCTCTTTTGCCAGAGGAATAAAGTCCAGACCGTTTTCCTTAGCAACATTGGCTGTACATAGACCCACATCGACTTTGCCGGAAGCGATTTGAACTGCAGTAAAAAACTGGGTATCCGAAATGTCGTTATAGCCCTCGATCTCTTCCGGCTTTACAGCAAGCACATCTAACATTTGATCAAAAAGAATTCGAGTTCCCGTCCCTTCCCTTCGATTTATGAACTTTGCTTTGCGCGAGGCAATGTCTAATATTGAATAGATTTTCTTCGGATTACCCGGTGCAACGGCAAGTCCTTGAAGTCTGGTGGCAAAGAAAATAAGCCCGTTGTTCTTCGTGAGAAGATGTCCGAAGGTCCCGAAAGCTTTGCTGTTGTTTGTTGATGACTTAGGAAAATTAAAGCCTGCCAGTTCACATTTTCCTTCGCGCAATGCTTCCAGGCCTTTTCGACTGATAGTGAAGTTCAGTTCAATTTCACAGTCGGTTGTCCTTCTTAAAAGATTAAGTGCTGAATCCGCGCAGCCCTCAATCACAATCGGATCCCAAGCAGAATTGAACGCTTTTCTGAACGAGTACGAAATACCGGATTGAAGTTCAATGATCTGCTCTTTGTACTTCGCCTCAACTTCTTTATTGGTCCACAAAAGCTGCTCTGCCAAAGGCGAAAGCTCTGCATTCTTTCCTCGAGACCGGTTCACTAGAGACTGGCCGAGTTCTTCTTCCCATTTATTTAATTCATTCCAGATATGTCGGAAGGAATAACCGAGTTCCTCAGCTGCCGCCTTGATTGAACCGGTCCTCTGAATTGCATCAAGAAGACTGATGAGGTCATTTTTAAGTAGAAAAAAACCTTCTGACTTATTTTCTGTGATTTCAAAACTCAACCGAATATTAAATAACCTGGATTTCATATTTCTCTCGCCTCGTTATGTATTTATTTTACTTCTGCATGGCTTTAGCTATGGAGGATTGGCCCAAACATTAGGGCAAACCAAGCCAAATTAATACTAAAAACATATGATTATCCTCATTGTTATTACTACAAATCCATTAAAAACAAATTTAATTATGAACTTTTGTATATAATTTATTTTGTCTTAGTTATTTCTAAGTTCATACCAAGGAGATCATTATGGAAACAAGAAAAATGTTTTTCTCTCGGCGCAATCTTCTCAAAGGTTCAGCGGCTTCCCTGGCCGCTACCGCGCTCGGTTCATCCTCCACAGCTTTTGCACAGCAGTCTTCTGCTCCCACAATCCGTCCTTTAACCGGAAAGATGACTTATGAAGAAGTCAGGAATCGCGCTCGTGAAATGATGATTCCGCGCTGCTATGTTTGTCCGGAATGCAACGGACGCGGTCCCTGCGTCGGTCAAGTACCGGGTTTCGGCGGCATGGGTGCTTCCCGTGGTTTCCAAGCTAACTACGATTCTTTAGCTGCCGTGCAGCTGAACTCCAGAGTAGTACACAGCGTTCATGTTCCGGATACGTCCATCGATTTCTTCGGAACAAAAATTTCTATGCCTGTGATTGCGGCCCCGACAGGCGGCACGACCTATAACATGGGCGGCAAATTGACCGAAGAAGAGTTTGTCAATGCGATTTGCGGCGGCTGCAACAAAGCCGGAACCTTAGGTGCCGTTGCCGACGGTATCGGAGACCCGCTGCTCGTTTATGAAAAACGTCTTCAGACCTTGAAAGAACACGGATACAAGGCGATCGTCGGACTGAAGCCCAGACTGCAGAAAGACATCATTGAAAGAATGCGTCTGGCCGAAGAAGCCGGAATCATCGCGCTCACCATTGACTTGGACAGCGCCGGCCGCGCAGCGAGAGCAACAAAAGGTCAGACAGTTGAACCGAAGACTTTTGAACAGCTGAAAGAATTAGTCAAAGCCTCCAAGCTTCCTCTTCTTTTCAAAGGCATCATGACGCCGGATGAAGCAGAACTCTGCATTAACGCCGGCGCTGCCGGTATCGTGGTCTCCAACCACGGCGGCAGAACGCTTGCCGACACCCCGGGAACGGCTGCTGTACTTCCTCGGATCGTCGATAAAGTCAACGGACGCTGCTTCGTTATGGTAGACGGAACTCTGGCACGAGGCACGGATGTAGAAAAGTATGTCGCCATGGGCGCTAACTGCACGCTGGCCGGGCGCCATTTTGTTCGCGCGGCTCACGGCGGATTGGCTGACGGCGTGGCCTTGTTTGCTAATAAGATGAAAAACGAACTGGCGGTCGCTATGGTCCTGACCGGAGCTCAGGCCGTCAAAGACATCAACCGCTCTATGGTTGTGATCCCCGACTATAAGGCTTGAACCCTATGAAAGCTCTCTATCTGTCTTTCATCTGCCTTTTGACTTTGTTTAGTTCGGTCGCTTTATCAGCCACGATAGCTCAAAACCATCAAGTCAAAGGTCTTAATTGCGAAGGCTGTCACACAACCATGCCGATGGCCGATTACAGCAAATGCATCGCCTGCCACGGAGGAAAGGAGCGGCTGGCTGCTTCAAATCCTCAGCACTCCGCATTGAAAACTGCTGAAGTTCCCAGCTCTGTCTGTCATAAAGGGCACATAGAGCGCTAACAAAAAATCCTCGGCTCGACCGAGGATTTTTTGTTCAAAGAGGGGCTTTTCGGACCCCTCCTCTCAATTAACTGAAGAACTGAGCAGCCAAAAGAATCGCGCCGCTTCCGATGATAGACATAACGGAGGACACAGCGATGATCTTTGCTTTATCTTTCTGCTCTCTTTTTCCTTTTTCCATTTTTACCCTCCTAAAGAAGTCCGAGCAATATACCGATAACTTCTGGGAAACGCAAGCCGCTTTTACACAAAATAACTTATGTTTGGGATACTATTTTTTCTTTAAAAATCCGAAAGTTATGAAATCCCATAAAAGGTCGGAAAAACGGAATATTTTCCCGCTTTTTACTGAGATCTCGAATAAGCCGACAAAAACTAATTTGTAACTTGAACTGCGGCCTTCAACACCCGACTTCCGAAGCTCCTAAACTTCTCAAGTCTTAACTTTCGAGACAGAGACTTCGCGTCTGCTTTCTCCGTATTAACAAAAGTTTTTAGGAAAAAAATTGTTAATGACGGAAATAAGGCGAGGAATATCTAACTAATTGAATTTTTAAGATATTTCGCTATATGCAAATATCGGATGATGAATTTTCTGTATTTAGTTGTTTTTATTCAAATAGTTAGACGACGAACAAGAATTTTAAAAGTACATATCTCATTGAGTGAATGACTATTGCACAATATGAAAACTTACTGAACCCACGGATTATTTTCAATAAAATGGCGGATACAGTCAAATTTTAGAGACTCCCAAGGATTACTAAGGAAAAGAATTTATGTCATATCTGGATAAAATCATGTGTCCTCACAGCCTCGCTGTGATTGGTGCATCTAATAAAGAACACACTATCGGTTCCGACATTATGAAGCGCCTCGTTGAGTACGGCTTCACCGGTAAGATTTTCCCGATTAATCCTAAAGACTCTGAAATTCAAGGCATGAAAGCCTACCCCTCCGTCTTGGAAGTCCCGGAAGAGATCGATATGGCGGTGATCGTTATTAACGCCAAATACGTGCTTTCCGCCGTAGATCAGTGCCACCGGAAAGGAATCAAAGGCATCGTCGTCATCAGCGCCGGTTTCAAAGAGACTGGAGCCGCCGGCGCCGAACTCGAAGCTCAGCTTGTCAATAAAGTCCGTGAATACGGTATGACTTGCGTCGGCCCGAACTGCCTCGGCGTTGTCAACACAGATCCGAAATTCAGACTCGATGCCTGCTTTGCCGAGTCTCTGCCCGTCCGCGGCGATATCGGCTTCGTCTCCCAGTCCGGCGCTTTGGGCGGCGGTATCCTGAATATCCTGCAGGATTTAAATTTAGGTTTTGCTCAATTCATTTCCATCGGCAACCAGGCTGACGTCAACGCCGACTCCGCGATCGAGTATTGGGAAAACGTTGACGACGTTAAACAGATTCTTCTTTATATGGAATCCATCGCCGATCCGAAACGTTTCCGCACATTGGCTTCCCGCACGACTAAGAAAAAACCGATCCTTGCTTTGAAAGCAGGCCGCAGTGCAGCCGGTGCCTCTGCCGCCTCTTCTCATACAGGTTCGCTGGCCGGCGCCGACAAAGCCGCCGATGCATTACTGAAGCAGTCCGGAGTGATCCGCGAGTTTTCTCTTCAGGATCTCTTTAACACAGCAAAAGTGTTCAGCCACTGCCCGATTCCCAAAGGCAATCGCGTTGCGATCGTGACCAACTCCGGCGGTCCCGGCATTATGGCAACCGATGCGGTTTGCGAACACGGAATGGAAATGGCTCAGCTCTCCGATCAGACCAAAGAAGCTCTGCGCTCTTTCCTGCCGGCGGCGGCCTCCGTTAAGAATCCGGTCGACATGATCGCCTCCGCTCCGCTGGAACACTATAAAAAGACTTTGGAAACGGTGCTCGCTGACGACGGCGTCGATATGGTCGTCGTCATTTACCTGCCCTTCCTCGGCCTTAAAGATATTGATGTTGCCAAAGCTGTCATGGAAATCCGCGCCGCCCATCCGGACAAACCGATCGTCGGCGTCTTCATGACAAAGAACGAGTTCTTTGCACACTTGTCTGAAACCCAAGTCAATGTTCCTTTCTTCATGTTTGCCGAACAGGCTGTTGAAGGTCTCGCTCGCTTAAATCAGCAGCGCTTGTGGCGTAAACGCACCGACACACCGGCGCCTCGCTACTCCGTAGATACCGAAGCTGTTGAAGCTGTCTTCAAACAGGCTGCTGCTGACAATCGCGAACAGCTCACAACCGGAGAATCGCTCCAGGTCCTGACTGCTTACGGGATCCGAGTCTGCCGAGACGGTGAGGCCAAAGATGCTGATGAAGCCGTCGCTTTAGCCGACAAGATCGGATATCCGGTGGTAATGAAGCTCAACTCCAAGAAGATCTCTCACAAGACTGACATCGGCGGTGTTCGTGTCGGCATCAAAGATGCCGCCCAGCTCCGCACTGAATTTGCCGACCTCGTCACTAAGCTCACAGAGAAAGGTCTCATGGACGGGTTTGAAGGCGTCATCATCCAGGAAATGGTCAAGAGCGACCGTGAAATGGTCTGCGGATGCGCCAAGGATCCCCAGTACGGTCAGATGATGATGTTCGGACTAGGCGGCGTGTTTGTCGAAGTCATGAAGGACGTGACATTCCGTCTTGCGCCTCTCACCGTCGAGGACGCTTCCGACATGATTCATTCCGTAAAAGCCTATAAACTTCTCGCCGGCGCCCGCGGGGCAACTCCCGCACAGATAAATAAAGTTGAGGAGACATTACTTCGTTTGTCTCAGCTCGTTGAAGACTTTGCATTCATCGACGAACTCGATATCAACCCGTTAATGATTAGCGATAAGGACGGTGAGCCGATCGCAGTCGACGGAAGAATCAAATTTAATGCGACAGAAGCGCTCGTTGCTTTGTCAATCGCCTAACAATTTATAAAAGGAAGATAACAAGTGTTCCAAATCAGATTACACGGCCGCGGCGGTCAGGGTGTTGTGACTTCAGCTGAAATGCTGTCGCTCGCCGCCTTTACCGAAGGCCATTACGCTCAAGCTTTCCCAAGTTTCGGCAGTGAACGTACCGGAGCACCGGTTGTCGCTTTCGCCCGCGTCAGCGACAAACCGATTCGTCTTCGTGAACCGATCATGGAGCCGGGTGCCGTCCTTATTCAGGACCGCACACTGCTCGAAAGCGTAAACGTCTTTTCCGGTCTGACGGAAAATGCTTATGTTCTTCTGAACAGCTCCCAGTCACCCGAAGAACTCGGTCTGGAAGACTTGGTCAACCGCCTGCCGAAGGGACACGTCATTACGCTGCCCGCGACAAAATTCGCCCTTGCCCGAATCGGACGCCCCCTTCCCGGTGCCGCTATGCTCGCAGGCTTCGCCGCGCTGACCGGCAAACTCAAACTCGAAAGCGTCCAACAGGCTTTCCAAACTCGCTACAAAGGAAAAGTTGCCCAGGCCAACGCCGACGTTGCAGCTGATGCTTATTCCTTTGTTTTAGAAGCTAAGAATCGTTTATAAGGATCGCTCCAATGCTCAAACAAATTGAAGGCTCTTTAGGCGTTGCTGAGGCTGTGGCTCTTTGCCGCCCCGAAATCATCTGCGCCTACCCGATCTCTCCTCAGACCCATATCGTCGAAAACCTCGGCGCTATGGTCAAAAAAGGATCGCTTGAAGACTGCGAATTCTTAAACGTTGAAAGTGAATTCGCAGCCATGAGCGTGGCTATCGGCGGTTCCGTCGCCGGCGGCCGTGCCTACACTGCTACCGCTTCCCAGGGTCTGCTTTATATGGCTGAAGCGGTTTACAACGCCTCCGGTCTCGGTCTTCCGATCGTCATGACGGTTGCCTCCCGCGCCATCGGTGCGCCGATTAACATTTGGAATGATCACTCCGACTCCATGAGTCAGCGTGACTGCGGCTGGATTCAGCTCTTTGCCGAAGACAACCAGGAAGCCGTTGACCTCCATATCCAGGCTTTCAAGATCGCCGAAGAGCTTTCTCTTCCGGTCATGGTCTGTATGGACGGTTTCGTCCTGACCCACGCCTTCGAAAGAATGGACATTCCGTCTCAGGAGCAAGTGGACCAATTCCTTCCTCCGTACGATCCCCGCCAGAGCTTGGATCCTGAACAGCCGGTTTCTATCGGCGCGATGGTCGGCCCCGAAGCCTTTACCGAAGTTCGTTATCTCGCCCATGCCCATCACCTTCAGGCGCTCGGCGTGATCGACAGAGTCGCCAAGGAATACGAAGAAATCATCGGCCGCAAAAGCGGCGGTTTGGTTGACCTTTATCGTGCAGAGGATGCCGAAGTCATGGTTGTCGCTTTGGGTTCTGTCATCGGTACGATCAAAGATGTTATTGACGAAATGCGCGAAGACGGCAAAAAAGTCGGTCTTCTCGGCATCAAGTCCTATCGTCCTTTCCCTGCTGCCGAAGTTTTTGCCGCCCTTGAAGGCGCTAAGACCGCGGTTGTGATTGACCGTTCTCTCCAGGTCGGTATCGGCGGTGTCGTCACTGACGACGTGATTCGTTCGACTCGTAAACTCTCCGACCTCGACATCTGCTGCGTCATCTCCGGCCTCGGCGGCCGCGCTATCACCAAGCGCAGCCTGCACAAAGCTTTTGACGCTGCTCTTAAAGGCGAGCTGCCTGAACTCACATTTCTGGATCTCGATAAGAAAGTCATTCAGGACCAGCTGAAGCACGAACAAGAAGAACGTCACTCCGGCCCGATGGCCGAAGCCATTGTTAAGGCCGTTGCCGACCTTCACAAAGGAGATCTCTAAGCCATGAGCGAACATCAGATTAAGTTTTATCAGACCGGTACTTTCACGGTCGGCAACCGTCTTCTTCAGCCCGATCAAAGAAGCGGACAGGCCAATATCGAAAGATACAACTCCTTGAACTCCGGCCACAGAGCCTGTCAGGGCTGCGGTGAAGCTTTGGGCGCCCGCTATGCGGTTGACGCTGCAATGCGCGCCACAGAAGGCCGCTTAATTGCCGCCAACGCCACCGGCTGTTTGGAAGTATTCTCCACCCCTTATCCGGAAACCAGCTGGCAGCTGCCCTGGTTCCATTCTCTTTTCGGCAACACGGCTGCTGTCGGATCCGGTATGGCAGCGGTTGCACGCGTCAAGGCTAAGAAGTCCGGTAAACCGCTGGTTCGAGTGATCGCTCAGGGCGGCGACGGCGGTACAACCGACATCGGTTTCGGCTGCTTGTCCGGCATGTTCGAAAGAAACGACGACGTGCTTTACATCTGCTATGACAACGAAGGCTATATGAACACCGGTGTTCAGCGCTCGTCGGCCACGCCTCCGGCTGTCCGTACGGCAACCACCCAGATTGTCGGCAAACATCCCGGCAACGCCTTCGGCCAAGGTAAAGACGTTCCTCTGATCGCTATGGCCCACGGCATTCCTTACGTTGCCACCGCGACCATTGCCGACTTGAGAGACCTGGAAAGAAAAGTCGCTAAGGCAATGACTTTCCACGGTGCTCGTTATATTCACATTCTCGTTCCTTGCCCGCTTGGCTGGGGAGCTAAATCGGCTGACACCGTCAAATTGGCTCGTCTCGCTGTTGAAACGGCTCTTTTCCCGGTATTCGAATCCGAATACGGCGAAATCACTAAAGTCACTAAGATTCGTCAGCTGCAGCCGGTTGAAAACTATATGAAACTTCAGAAGCGCTACGCTCACCTCTTCGGACCGAAGGGAGACGCCGATGCCTTCGCTCGTATTCAAGCAATCGCTCAAAGAAATATCAGAAGATTCGGCCTTCTCGGCGAAGAAGAACCTGAAATCATTCCGCCGTCTGTTCAGGCTGACGAACGAGCCGACAAAGTTTAAGGATTAAATCCCATGAAAAAACCTTTTGCTATCACATTAGATGTCGGTACATCCTTGGAAAACCGTACCGGCTCGTGGAGAACGCTTCGACCGACTTATGTCCACAAGCTTCCTCCCTGCAACCATCAGTGCCCTGCCGGTGAAGATATTCAGGGTTGGTTGTTCTATGCCGAAAGCGGCAACTATGAAAAAGCCTGGCGTCATTTAACCAGGCGCAATCCGCTTCCCTCCTGCATGGGACGTGTTTGTTATCACACTTGTGAAGGCGCCTGCAACCGCGGCAAACTCGATGCCTCTGTCGGCATTAACTCCGTCGAACGCTTCCTCGGGGATAACGCTCTGGAAAACGGTTATAAATTCCAGAGGCCCGAAAAGAAGACAGGCAAGCAAGTCCTGATCGTGGGTTCAGGTCCTGCCGGCCTGTCCGCGGCTTATCAGCTCGCCCTCAAAGGCCACGATGTCACGATCAAAGAAGGCAGCCCGGAAGCCGGCGGCATGATGCGCTACGGTATCCCAAAATACCGTCTCCCCCGCCGTGTACTGGATCAGGAAATCGCACGAATCCTTGATCTCGGCGTCAAACTCGAACTGAATACAACCGTCAAAGACATCGAAGAAGAAAAGAATACAAACGGATATGATGCCGTCTTCCTCGCAGTCGGCGCCGGAATGGCCAAGAACGCCTATATCCCGGGCGGAGACGCCAAACACATGCTTGACGCTGTTTCCGTTCTCCGCTCCATGGAAGGTGAAGAAGAGCCTCTGCTCGGCCGTAAAGTTGTGGTTTACGGCGGAGGCAACACAGCCATCGACGTTGCCCGCTCCGCGAAACGTATGGGTGCTGAACCTCTGATCATCTACCGCCGTACCCGCGAAAAGATGCCCGCTCATGACTTCGAAGTTGAAGAAGCCCTGCAGGAAGGCGTTTCCGTAAAATGGCTCTCTACCATTACGGAAGCAGAAAATCCGAAGGAAATCCGCATCGAGAAAATGAAACTCGATGAAAACGGCAATCCTCAGCCCACCGGCGAATTCGAAACCGTCGAGGCTGATACCGTTGTTCTGGCCCTTGGACAAAACGTCGACCAGAGCCTGATCGACAAGATTCCCGGACTCGATATCGAAAAAGGCGTCGTTAAAGTTGACCGCTTCATGAGAACCGGTGTCCCCGGCATCTACGCCGGCGGCGACATGGTTCCGGGAGACAGAAACGTTACCGTTGCCATCGGCCACGGTTATAAAGCGGCTTACGGCATCGACTGCTACCTGAAAGGCCAAGAACCGGTTGATCATCCGAAGAAAGAAATTGCTACCTTCGAAAGCCTCAATACCTGGTACTACTCCGACGCGCCTAAAACCGTTCGTCCCATGCTCGACCTCGTTCGTCGCCAGAGCACTTTCGACGAAGTTCAGCACGGCTTAACTGAAGAAAACGCTTTGTTTGAAGCTCGCCGCTGCATGTCCTGCGGCAACTGCCTGCAGTGCGACAACTGCTACGGTGTATGCCCTGACAACGCCGTGATTAAGACCGGAGACGACAAGGTCCCCTACATCTTCAATTACGACTACTGCAAGGGCTGCGGTGTTTGCTCCAGCGAATGCCCCTGCGGTGCAATCAAGATGGAAGCTGAATCCATCTAATATCTCAATTTTGAGTTAGACCAAACGGTCGTGTTCCTGATTGAAACACGACCGTTTTTCTATTTGAAGAGAATAGGAAAGCGCCGAGATATACGGAACATCAGGCCTTACCTCTTTCCGCTCTCTACTTCAGCTTCTCTAATGTTTGCAGCAAGAAGGCATCCGCACCTTCAAAAATCATTTGGGCTGACAACGCCGCCAGAATCAAGCCGGTAAGTTTGCTCAGGACCACCAATCCGTTCTTTCCGATGGCTTTCTGAATGTAATTTGAAACCAGCAGCAGCGCACCGACGCAAATCACGGCTGCACTGATGGAAAGATAAGCCAGGAAGAATCCCAAACCGGTTTTAATTTCGCCGCCGTACACCATCAGTACACCGATAGAGGCCGGTCCCAGCGTAATGGGAATTGCCATCGGCACAACCGCTAAAGACTGGACGGAGTCTCCGGACGGAACGCGAATGGAGTCTCCTCTGACCAGCGAAACAGCTGTTAGAAACAGCAGCGCACCCGTACCGATTCGAAATGCGTCCAGCGTGATTCCGAAAATCTTAAAAATGAATCCGCCGAAGAAGAGAAGCACACCGCTGATAATCAGAATCCACAATGTGATCCAGATCGCCAGCGTGTTTCTTTCTTGAATCGTGTTGTCTTTAGTCACCGACAGGAAAGCCGACATCACAAAAGGCGGTGTCAGCAGGAAGAAGAACTTCACAAAAAGCGCAAAGCAGTCAGAAAGAGTCATTTTGACAATTAGTTGAGTTCAGAACGATATCCCGGGCGGCTGCGGAAAAAATTCTCGCCGACAAAAATTAGCACGCCGGCCCATATAAGGATAAATCCAATTAGGCGGTCAACTTGCAATTCTTCGCCGAAAAAGAATAATCCGATGAAAAACACCATCGTCGGGCTCAGATATTGAATAAAGCCTACGGTCGAATAAGGCACCTGCTTTAAGCCATAGGCAAACAAGATCAGCGGGATCGTGGTTATCGGTCCGGCCATAATCAGCCAGAACTTATCCCAGCAGGTTCCGTTAACGAAGGTCAAGTCTCCTTGTCCCGCAAAATAAAATGTCGCCAACAGTGCGACGGGGAAGGCAAAAGCTGTTTCCAGCGTCAGTCCCTCAAGGCTGCCGAGAGGCGCCATTTTGCGTACCAGACCGTAAAACCCGAAACTTAATGCCAGCGTAAGGCCAAGAGCCGGAAATTCTCCTTGTTTAAACGTCACCCACATCACGCCTGCACAAGCAAAAAGAATTGCAAGCGTCTGAGCCTTATTCAGTTTCTCTTTTAAAAATACCGTTCCAAGAAGCACCGAGACCAGCGGATTCATAAAGTATCCGAGCGAAGCCTCCAGCGTCTGGTTCGTAACAATCGCATAGGTATAGGTTGACCAGTTAGCAGTGATGAGCGCCGAGGACACTAAAAATACTGCGACCGTTCGTTTGTCCGTCACCGCCTTCTGTATCCATCGCCAGCGCCTTGAGCAAAATAAATAAACAGCCAGGAGCGCAAACGTCCAAAGTACACGATGAATCACAATCTCCGCAGGCGCAACATGCTGCATCGCATGAAAGTAAAACGGATAAAGCCCCCAAATCAAATATGCAACTAAAACGGAAATCACGCCTTTATTCATAAAAATCCTTTTAGTTTTTACTTTCCGAATTATGCTAGCTTAAGGCGCCCTTTGCCGTAATCTTCTAACTCTGCCATGATCGTCGGAACGTAATTGTGTTCTTTCCAGTCTTCGTAATTTCCGATAAAAATCACGGTTTCTTTTGCTCGGCTGACAGCGACGTTGAGTAAGTTAGGCGTAGATGTCGCCCAATTTCTTGCTCCGAACCCATCCTTATTCGTCTTTGAACCTAAAACTACAATCACAATATCGCTTTGGCGCCCCTGAAGCGTATGTACTGTCCCGATGCGTTCAACTTCAAGCCAATTGCCCGTCTTCTTAATTCTCTTTCGAAGCGTTGCCGCAGCAGTGCGGAACGGCGTGCAAATCAGGACGGATTTCTTTTCAAAAACTTCGCCCTGAAGATGTTTCATGGCAACTTGCGCGTCGATATGATTAAGCACGTCCTCAGCCGCATCAACCTCTTCGGAGACACAGTTGGAGAGGCTCGGTCTTGGCGGAACAACATCCACCCAATAGCTCTCGATAAATCTTTCCGGTGTCTTATTTACTTTCATCTCCGGGGGCAGCACCATCTGTCCGGAATACGCAATTCGATTGCAGATATTGAACATCGGAGGATAACTTCTTCTTTGGAGTCTCAAAGGCAGCCCGGACCAAATTTTATGTTCTTCAGGTCCGACAAATGCACCGAAAGGATTGGCACCGTCCGCGAGCTGCTGAAGACTATGTAGGTGCGGTGACCATTTCCTCAGAAGCTCGTCTTTTCCGCAAAGAAGTTCGGAAAGAGATTCCGGCAAAGTCACAACCGGCGTCAGCTGTAAAGGATCTCCTACCACCAAAAATCGCTTGGCTTTCTGCATGAGCAGCAATGCGGACTGAGGGGTAGCTTGAGATGCCTCGTCCACAATGACCCAAGGCAGTGAAGATGAAAGAAAATTATTAAGGAAGCTCTGTAAAATGCTTGATTCTTCCCAATGGCCTTTAGAGACTTA
>OGFE01000965.1_pt1 | contig 23320 bp, 33 predicted proteins | sample 1570811 | NCBI WGS metagenome assembly OGFE01 (sample SAMEA2581967, study PRJEB24529) | metagenome | biome: Human gut stool | place: China | collected 2011 | reverse complement strand
TTAAAAACTAGAAAATTTAAAAAAGATTTAAATAAAGTTGAAAATTTAATATATGGCTATTAAGAGAACAAACTTTCTAGAAAAGATGGTTTAGAATTAAAATTTCTTTATTAAAGTAAAAATGGGAAAAAACAATATTTTTTAATCCAGAAACACAAAAGACAATAGGTTACAATGTAAAGTTTAGAATGTTATCTAAAAAATCTCAAGAAAATATATCAAGCGCTTATGGCAAATGTTTAAGAATGAATAGAAGTATTCAAGTAGAGGGAGCATTTGCAGTTTTAAAAGAAAATATGAAATTAAGAAAATTAAAAGTTCGAGGAAAAAATAGAGTATTAAGAGAAATTTGCTTATTTTGTCTAGGGTATAATTTAAATCGCTTAATCCAAAGAGGAAAAACTAATAAAAAAGGAACAACACTTCATCCTTTAAAAAGGGCGTAAAAAATAAAAAAAGAGGGATGTTTTTTTGTATTGCCTAAAAATAAATAAGATATGAAAAATTTTAAGGAATCAATAAAATGATTTCTATTTTTTTACATCAAAATAAAAAATGTTGCAAACTAATGATTAAAAATCATTAATTTGCAACAGCCCCCCAATTATCACACTATATTTATTAGTGGTGCCTAGATACACACCACGTCTTTCAATACTTGCATTATAACACATTTAATAAATAATTTCAACAAAAAAAATTATAGAACTTAAAATAGAGAAGAAAAGGGCTATAATGTTATTAAGAAAATAAAAGTTTAAAATAGGGGGATTTAAATTTTTAAATAGCTTTAAAAACCTTTTTAGACGTTTACTTTTTCCCTTGACTTTCATAAAACTTTTCAGTTAGTTTCAATATATTATCATCTACTCTCTTCAATGTAGTATTAAGATTATCTACTATAACTGTAAATTCTCTTCTAGTTACATATATATCTCCAAGCTTTCTATTATCATCTTCTAATTTTGTAATTCTCTTATCAAATTGCTCTAATTTCTCATTAGATACTAAAATAGAATCATTGTTAGATTGAATCGACTTATAATGATCAAAAGCACTTGATAGAATAAATCCAATTACAAAAGTTACTATTAATTTTACGATTTCTTTTCCAGTCATTACTCCACCTACTTTCTAAAGCTCTTTTCATAATCTAGTTTATTTGTTAAATACTGTATTACTAATTTCATTAATGGTTCTAATAGTTTTCTAGGCATTAGCAGTCCTAAAAATATTAGTGATAGTAATTCCAAACCAGATGGTATAATCGAGATAGTTATCCACTCTCCCACTTCTAAATATTGTTTGACTCTTAAATAAAATTCCACTATATACATACAAATTAGTACAAATACTCCAAAAGGAAATACTAAATGGAAAGCTCTAGTTATAATCCCTTTTTTATTTTTAAAATCTTCTATTTCTAATTTAGCAAGTTCAATAGTTACTTGAGCTTGATCTGTCTTATCTGGAATAAACTTATTAACTATTTTTAATACTTCATCAATCATATACTATTCCTCCATCAATTCAAAGTGTCCTCCGTCATAACTTCCCCTTGCTATCTCATCAGCATATTTACCATTCATATTCCAATCTCCTCCCCATCTAACTTTTATTCCGAGTTTTGCCGCTTCTTCTTTTAGTACTTTAGCAACTTTCTCAAATCCCTCTAAGTCATTCCAACTTTTAAAAGGGTATGGAATAAAATCAAAAGCATAGCTCTTAGGTTTTCTACAATGTTTAGATTTATTTGTCCATGATGTTCCTTTAACTTGGTTTGCCTTTGCTTCTTCCTCTGTTCTAGCTCCATCTATGACACTAAAATCTATTCTTTTTATAGCTTGGTTTGCTATCCTAATTAATCTATCATCACATTCATTCAAGTATTTTAAACTTTTTTGACTAAATTTAGGCATATTATACCCCCCTCATTTTTCAATTAATTATAAATTTTCTAAGTTGATTTCATCAATATACTCTAACTCTGAATAAAAATCCTCTAATGTTGTATTTATATTTCTCTTTGCTTTTAAGAGTTCAGCTGCAATATAACATTTATCTCCAAAATCTAAGCAAGTTAGTGCCAGTTGCTTAAACTCATCAGTAGTCATTACAACTGTATCTGTTCCATCATCTTTGAACGGCCAAGCAACGTGAGTTATAGGACTTCCTAATTCCTCAGCTAGCTTAAATCCTGATATTCTTTCATTTAAAGCTTTTCTTTTTTCATCAGATAGACTTTGTTGATGTTTTTCTCCACTTACAGTTACCTCGCAACCTATAGATAGTACTTCATATAATAGTTTTGTTACATTCTTACCTATGCACTCAGTTATCTCATCATCTGAGGCTGTTTCTATCCAGTTTGGATATATCCATTCTATTTTTACACCTTGCGGTTTTTCTTTTTTGATGATAGCTCCCTCTTGATAGACTTCCCCTATATCAAGTACAGATAAATCTCCAGTTTCACAAACTTCCTCTCTAGTCATTTCAACTAGAGTGTCTCCTTGAAGTTTAGGGTGTTTCAAAGGACTATCTGCTATAACTAAGATGTCGCCTTGTTTCCAGTCTGAGAATATTTTAGCCATTCTTTCTTCATAAGAAAGTGGTATTTCCGAATTGTCATATACTCCATTTAATATATCTTCATTATCTTGGTATGGTCTACCAGATATTTGTATTAATTTTAAATCTCTATATTGTAAATGCATTTTAACCCCCTACTTCCATCTTCCTACTGCATAATATGGAGAAATTGTACCCGATGTACTGTTCCATCTAATAGTACAACCACTTACTGTTTGTGTATCTTGTAATACCCCACAGTACATTGCTACTGTTCCTCTATATGTTGCATGCACGTTATAATTAGTATCTTTAAATGGTATTGGGAACTTCAATATGTGGTCTGTTACCATACCCGTATTACTTCTTACTCCCCATATCTCTAGTAGCCCACTATTCCATTTTCTATATCTAGTATTTTCGTCAATTTCTTTATATTCAACAATATATTCTGAATTTCTTTTTGCTAACTCATTATTCGTAACTATTTCAAAATTAGAAGTTACTGTAACATCATTAGTTGAAGTTACTATACATCTATATATTTTACCTGTGTCTTTATCTATATATGTTTCATTAAATGATTTAGTAATTTTATCTTGTATAAAGAATTTTGTTTTGCTAACTATACCAAAAGGAGCATACCCGTATTTAGAAGTATTAGCGAAAAATAATTCCCAAGGAGTATATTTTTGTACAGCAACATTATACTGTATTATTGCTTTAAAAAAACTATAATCATCTTCTGCAATAAATTCTACTTGTGTAGTATTGTCCCAAACAGTACCTCTATAACCACGAATAATAATAAAGAAGTCTTGACAATATGCAGTCTGACTATCAAACATAGGTGTAGGTAAATTTTTAAACCAACCATTTCTACTATAATCACATCTATATATTCCTTCTTTTAATGTTTTAATATATTCAAGTAAATCAACAGCATTTTCAGCACTACCTCCGCCTATTAATTGTCTAGGTTGTTGATACCATATTAAATCATTCATACCGCCTACAATATTTTGTGTGGGAGTTTTTAGTGAACTATCATTCTTGTCCTGCTTATCTATTCCTAACTTCTTAACCATCTCAGCTGACCCAACCTTATCAGCCCCTCCTGATGTGAGGTCGTTGACTATGTCAGTTTTAGGAATTGCAGTGTTAGCTTTATCATATGCTATTTTAATAGCTTTAGCACTTCCAGCTCTCGTAGTACTAGTACTATCTACTCCGTCATATACATTCAACTGAATGTCATTATCATTGACAATAATACCATCATTTTTAGAAACAACCGATGTTCTTCCAGAACTATCAACAGTCAATCCTTTGCCTACTATCATTCTCCCTAAAACAGTTTTAGAAGCTATTTTAGATATTTCTGTCAATAAGTTCTGAGCTGTACCTGTATATCCTCCTTTGTCTAGTTTATTTAAATTAAAATTTTCCATTTTCTCATCTATTTTATCTAAATTATTTGAAATATGTTCCTCTACATCAACATAATCATTTTTTTCTGGTTTTACTAGCTTTAAAAAATTAGTTAGTATTGACATTTTTTATCTCTTCTCTACTTCTTAATTCTTCCCAAGTATAACTATTTAAACTCTTCCATGTAAAAGATTTTAATTCTCCCCATGTTCTATATTTATATTTGATTTCATAAGTTAAATGGGCAGGTTTATTTATATCTATCATTTGTTTAAAATTCTCAATATTAGGTGGAGTTCCTATCATACTTGTAAATTGAATTACAAAATTATATAGAGAAAATTGTTGATCTATAGTTATTTCTCCATTTGTAAAAATGTTAGCTTGGTCCTTTAAAAATTGTTCAGTACAACTTTGATTAGAATTAATGGTATAAATTATTCTTTCTGCTCTATCTTTTAGTGTCCAAGTAGTTTCTTGAGATAAACTTAACCATTTTTCCCAGACTGGTATTGTAAATTCATTAAACATTATTGGAATTGCATAGGAAACAAAATCTTCTACTGTCATACCTAATTTACTATCTTCTTTTTGAAGAGCATTAAAAAAAGCAACTAAAAATCCATTTCTAGCTGCTTTTCCTATCATTTTTATCATATCCATTCAGTAAAATTCACCTCCTGAAGTTCTGCAACCTCTTCATCTGTTAACTGAATAGAGGCAGTAGCTCCATTAAGAGTAAAATTTTGATAATCTATAACTCCATCAACTTGAAACAATAGATTAGCTACTTTAAATATTGATAATATTCCATCTAATATAAAGTTATCTTCTGTTAGTTTTTGTTGAAGTAGCCTTTTAAAATCTTCTTTTATAGTTTCAATATCACTAGATGAAGAGTGTTTTATCTCTCCAGCTATAGTTATATTCTTAGAAAGAAAAGATTTTACAGTAACATTTGCATTAATAATTTTAACTGTATTTATATAGTTTTGGACATCTTTTACCAATTCTTCATCAGCTATACCATAACTATAGTCAGATATCATTATCTCCACTTGCCCTGGATCTACTCCTGCCTTTTCTCCTGCTCCCCACACTGTAACTTTCCCTACTCCAGCTACACTTTTAGCCCATAGAGTATAATTATTTTTATTTCCACTATGAGCTGGCATAGATGCTTTTTCATGCATCCTTTCTTTTGCCATTTCAACTGTTTCAATATCAGCTCCATTCTCTATTTTTTCTTTGTTTGTAACTCCATAAATATCTGTATTAGCAATCTCAAAAGTTGTAATATCTCCTATACCACAATTTCCAATTATTCCAGCCTCTTGACACTCAATAGCTACAACTGTTTCTCCATTACTTCCTATTACTCCATTTTCTATAGTTTCATATTTAACACCAAGTCTTGAAATAACAACTATTCCAGGACTTAAGATAACTCCAATCTTGCCTGTTATTGTAACTTTTCCTCTTGCTTTTACAGCTTCTCTTCTAGTTAATCCAAAAGTTTGTAGATGCATAGAAAGGTATGGTTCTTTTGTACAACTCCAAGGAAATAATTCTGGAAATATTTCAGATAACTTATCATATATCTCTTTTAGCTTTTTAGCATGAGCTGATGCAATATCATATGCATATCCACCTTCTATTTTACTTACTTCATATTCTAAATTATTTAAAATATCATTTTTAATCTCATATTCTTCAGGTAAATCTAATTTAACTACATATTCCATAAACTTGTACTCACCTCACTTTCTACACTTCCATATATAGTATCTATACTAAAACTAATAATAGGAGTTCTTCCTCCATCTATAGAAAAATTATAAACATTAGTTATGTATGGATTGACTAATAAACAATTTTTAATTTCATTTATCATCAAAGCATCTTTAGTAGTTTTATCATAAATTTGTCCTATATTTTCTATTAAATCATTCCCATAGTCCTCAGAATAGATTAAATACCTACTTCTTTTAGTTTTTAATGTTTTCCATACCCAAACTTTTAAAGCCTCTGTTTTTTCAAGTATTATAACTTCTCCATTTTGTAGAATAGGCTCTCCAGTATTAAAATCTATTGCTATTTCCTTAAAGATGGGTAAATCAGATTCAATAGTTGTTTCTTGAGGATCTGTAAATATTTCAAATCCAGCCATACTATATCCCCTCTATTGCTCCATTTGGCATTTTAGTTATTTTGCTAACCACTACCCAATGAACTCCAACTATATTTACTAGAACTTCATCTCCTTGTTTCAAGGTATCTTCAAGCCATAAATCTTTATGAGATTGATAAGTTCCATTACCCTTTATTGCTCCACTTCCTTCTCCAGTACTTTCAAAACTTCCACTAGCAGTAATACTTGGTACTGGATGAGTATGTGGTCCTTCTCCAGCTGGGTTTGTACTTGTACTATTATTCAAAGATATATTTTTTAAAGTACCTGAAATCTCTCTTGTAGCAAGTTCTATATTATCTATTATTCCATCTATTTTATACTCTCTATGATAATGAGGAAGTAAATAGTTAGAACAATATATTTGCTCCGATGGAATTAGTTGCTCAGCATATTTAAGAGTTAAATTTGGTGGTGGAGATTCAACTTTGGCTATCACTTGAGTGATATTTTGTGGAACTTTTTCTAATATATTTTTCATCATCTTTTTTATCTCAGTTTCTAGTTCATTCATTCTATAATTTCTCTATCCTTTCCTCGTGTTAAACTATATCTAGTTTTCTTCTTTTCTTCTTCAAACTCTATTTTATCCATAGTTTTTTCAAATCCTAACTCAAGAATAGTTTCATAATCTCCATCAGCAGTCCAAATATGCTTATCTGATTCAATTAAAAATTTTCCAAATAATTTAGAGTTAGGTTCATAAACTCCTATAGAATAACCACTTTTCAGTTCAGTATTACCATTAACATTTATAATTGCCTTTTGCTCTTTTCCTTTCAACATATCTCTAGCATTAAGAATATTATTCATATCTTCATTGTAGTGAAGAACTTCTTGAAATAATCCATACTTATTTTTATCACTTTCGTTAGCAACTTTATCTACTATTTGAACTTTATTTCCCTCAGTTTTATAAATCACAATTTGATTAATCATATTTTTTATATTTTCTGAAAATTGACTTCTTCTAATATCATTTGAAGAGTCTAAAGTTAAATCAATATATAAATCATCATTGAGAATTTCTATAAGTCCATTATTACAATTGATTGAATAAATTTTTTTATCTTTATTATGCTGAATAGTATAAGCCATTAGTAAAATATCATAACCACTTCTATTAATAGCAGGAAAGGTACATTTAACAGCATCTATAGGTAGTTTTCCAATACTAAGCTTTAATTCTCCACATATTTCATCAACTATTTGACTTGGCAATTTATTATTAAAATTTTTTACAAATTTATTTTTATTTAAATAAATAGAGTTATCAAAAGCGGTAAAGTCTATAAGTAAAGTTTCTGTTGAGAAAGAGCTTTCAAAAATTTTTCCTGTAAATATTAATTGCTTATTTGCTAATAATTTAACTGTATCACCTATATTAAAAGTTAATGCTTTTTTTAAAGCTTTTACTTTTAACACTTTTGAAGTACCATTAATACCTCCACTTAGTTCAACTAAGTTAAATATTTCTTTATATATTTTTTTATTTATTTCTAGCTCTAACATAATCTACCTCTTAAATAATCCTGTAATACTGTTTGTTATTTTATTTTGTTCTTTAGCTTCACATAAAATTAAAGATATTGTTATATCACCTGTTCTTTCTTCAAATATATAGTTAAAGCTTTCAATATAACATTTATAAGTTACTCCAAACTCTGGAACTAAGAAAGTTAATTTATTTCTTTTAATTTTCCATAATTTTAAAAGTTCTACTCCTACAGAAGGTAATAAAGGATTTTTTAAAGAATAAAAAGGACTATTGATATTTGGTAAAAAAGTTGAAAAATTAATTTTGGTTACTTTTTCTTTTCCAGCAACACATATTTCTCCAAAGTCAATTATATCTACAGTTTTCATAGTTTGTAATGTTTGAATTGCTAGATCTAATGGTGGAACTACAAAAATAAAAGATTGCATTCCATTAGCCAAAATAAATGTAGGTGTCATATTTACTCCTTATTGTGTTTGATTTGATATATTCACGTTTTTTATACTTTCAGTTACTTGTTGCATAGTTTCTTTTATAATCTTTTCTGCAATATCTTTATTAGAACTTTCTAAACCTCTAACATCAAGCTTTATATTAAAATTAAAATCTTTTGTTTGAGAAGTATTTTCATTAAAGTTTATTAAAGTTTCTTTATTTTTTTCAAATTCATTTGTATTTTCTTTTGGTAAGTATTTATTTTCTAAATTTGAATAATTTTGTCTAAAATTATAAAATTTATCATATTCACCATTAAAAGAATTCTTTTTAGCTTTAAAATCATTTTTATAAGTAGAATCCAAATATTTTTTTGTGGTTTTTTTGTCATTTAGTATAATTTTTAAATATGGAGTATCTTGACTTAAATTTGAATTTAAATTTTTTTCAATTTGTTTTTTTCTTTCTTTGTTATAATCTTCCCAAGTCTTACTTTTTATCGGTGTATCTGTAACAGGTCGTTCATCCCAAATTTTATTAATTTTTTTCGTCAAATATATAGGATCAGCAGTTGTTATTCTCATAAATGTAGTTAGCCAACTATCACCATAAAGAGCATCCCAAGTTCTATTTAAATATCTATCTAATGTTTCAAAAAAATTAGTCATATTTTCTACACTAAATGTATCAGAACTACTGAGTTCATTTATATAATTTGTTAATTGCTCTACCCTTTTTAAAACGACTAGAGATAAAGCTTCCCCTATTTGTAGCTTAAATCCATCAAATGCACTAGATAATTCATCTATTTTTTGCTTATCTGTTTTACTCATTGTTTCTGTAAATGTATCTAAAGCTCCAGTAGCTTGATATACCGCCTTTTCTACTTTCTTTACACTTTCGCTCCCACTATTCATAATAGCACTCCATATACTCATTCCTTCAGTTCCAGCAATTGTAGCTAACCATTGATTTCTTTGCTCTAATGTTAACTTTTCTAGTGCTGGTCTACTATCTTCTATTACTTTTCTTAATCCTAAGAAATTTCCTTGTTCATCATAGAGTTTTGTATTTGTTTTTTCAAATTGCTTATACATTTCCTCTGTCGGTTTAGCTAATCTCGAGTAGATTCCCCTTAAAGCTGTTCCTGCTTGCTCTGCTTTAATACCATTATCAGCTGCTAATCCTAGCATTACCGCTACCTCTTGAACATTTTCACCCATAGCTGTTGAAACTGTTCCTACATATTTGAATGCTCCACCTAATTGTGCTACAGAAGTATTTGTATTATTTGCAGCACTTGCTAAAATATCAGAAAACATAGCGGCATCTTTAACACTCAAGCCAAAAGCAGATAAGTTATCAGTAACCATATCAGAAGTAGCTGCTAAATCTTCTCCAGTTGCTATTGCTAATTTTAAAAGAGTTGGAGTTACTTCTAAAATCTCATTAGTTTTATAACCTGCCATAGCTTGATACATTTGAGCCTTAGCAACTTCCATAGCTGTAAATTTAGTACTAGCACCCAATTCATTTATTTGTTGTTTTAATATAGCTTGTTCGCTTGCAGATGCCCCTGTAATTGCAGAGTTTTTTATCAGTTGCTCATTTAATTCAACATATCCCATATATGAATCTTTTAAAAATTTAACTGTACTTCCTACTGTTACTCCTCCAGCTATTCCTGCAATACTATTAGTAATGATATCAGAAGTTTTATTAATTGAGCTTTTGAAACTATTCACTTCTCCATTTAAATTTTTAAATTGACTTCTTGCATTAGTGATAGTACTAGTAAACTTATCTTTTAACTCTAATACTGCACTTAAAATAAAGTTATTTGCCACTTTGTCACCTCCTAACCCTAAATAAAAAAGCACCTAGTAAAAACTAAGTGCTTCAATAATTTATTTATTTCTCTTATAAAGTTCAATTATAGCAAAAATATCTTCAGCCTGACTTAAAGCTTCCAAGCTTTCAATATCCATTAAACAATAGTCTTTTTCTTTAATTGAAAATTCAGGACTATTAAGCATTATTTCTTTTAACTCTTCTTTCCTTGTTGGAGAATCAGTATCAAAAAATTCTCTTTCATACTTTTCAAAATCAGTGATATTCTTTTCAACTGTACTTTTAATTATATTTTGCTTTGGAGCATTTGTATTTTTTTGTTTAGCTTCTTCTGGTACATTTTTTTTAATTTTTGTTACATCATTTAGGTTTTCAACTTGAATTATTCTAATCATTTCTAAAACACGCTTAATAGTTATCAAAGAAATAACTAAAACATAGACAGTTATTAATACTGGTGAAGCCATAGGTATAAATAAAAATAGTGCAGAAAGAAAAGCAAAAACTATTCCTAATCCAATATAAACTAGTACTAAAAATAAAATGTCATCAACTCTTAAATTAACCTTAATTTTGTATTCCATTATAAATCCTCTCCCTTTAAAAATACTTGATATACTGAATTATCCTTTATAAATTAATATTTGTCAAGAAATAAAATCTAATAGCATTTATTTTTATTAAGGAGAAAAGAGAAATTATTTCTCTATCATAGCATACATAATTAAAAACTCATTTTCTTTTAGATTTCTTAGTTCTTCTAGAGTATGTCCTCTATTTAGATAATGAGCAATTACAGTAGCTCTGTAATCACTCTTAATTAGTTTTTTATATCATCTATTACAACAGAAACTAGATCTTTATCCTTTGAAATTAACTCAGAATGCTCTAGAATTTTAGAAGATAAAGCTTTAATTGTTTTTCTACTAAAAACTTTCTTTACTACTTCTATAGGATTATTTTGACAATTAAGTTTTAATATTAATTCGTCTACTTTTAAATTTGGCTGTACCAAACAGTTATAAATTACTTCTTCATCAGCATCTATCTCTCCTATTTCCATAAATTCTTCAAATGTCAATTTCTTAGCTTTAACCTCTCCATCAAATTCTTTTAATTTTAAAGTGATTAATTTATTTTTTTCTTCTTCTATTTTTTTCTTATTTTTTAAAAGGTCCTCTATTGTTATTATTGCCATTTTTCCCTCCTACTTAATCTCACTTTCATATTCAGCATCACTTGGTGTAAATCCAAATGGAAATGTTTCTCCTATTCCTTCTCCTACTGCAAAAGCTGCTAAAGCTAACTCATTGAACCATACATTATCTAAAGATACTCTTTCCTCTTGCCCACCTTTTGCATCAGGATCTTTTATAGAAATAACTAATCTACTTCTTACATCTTTTCCTTTTTTCCAATTTTTTAGTATCTCAGCGCTTCTTGAGTAAACTTTATTAACTTCTAAAGTTCCTTGCCCCTTTAATCCAGTTATCTTGCTATCTATTGATAATCCTATTTGAACTTCTTTTCTATTAGCTATCACTTTAGATTCTATCTTTGATACTTCCATGCATTTTAAATTATCTATCCATAAAGTACCATGTGCTCCTGAGAGTGTCTGATTTCCTCTTAAAACCTCTTCCATACTCTACCTCCTACATTGTTGTTATTACCAAGTTAAGATTAACCATTGTATTAGCAAACATGACATCCCCTTTTAAATAAACATCAGCTCCAGTACCAAATTTTAAAATTTCTAATTCAGTCATTTCCTCTGGATCATATCTTCCATCTAATACTACTGCTTGTTTTTGTTGTTCATAGTCAATTTCAATCTTATTATCAAAATCAGCATCTAATACATTAGGTTGTAAATTTTTAAAATATACCTTATTTACATTAGAGCAAAAATTCATTTTATTATCATAATTGTTGATATAAATACCTTGCCAATATTCTTTGAATGTATCTCTAATATCATCAACTACAATACACATACCTTCAACTATCTTAATATATCTAGTATCAGACTTCCATGTACTATCAAATGTTTTTTTAGAGTTTACCGCCATATTAATTCTAACTTCTCCATCATCATTATATAATGATAATTTTCCAAGTGCTGGTTCTACATCTGTTACCTCTAATAAATCAGACATAACTATATTATCTCCACTTCTATTTAGTGGTAATCCTGCAAATAATCCAGCTATTGCTACTGTATATTCTTGAGCTGTAAAATCTCCAAGCTTTGATTTATAAGTTCCAGTATTAGCAAGTTCTATTATTGCTACATGATCTGAATTAGTAGCATATGAACTTACATACTTTACAGTTTTTAATATTTTTTCTGTTCCAAATACTTGTTTTACCCAAGTAACTACTTTTCCATCTTCTTCACTTTCAGCATTAGGACAAGCTAACCAATTCATCTTTCTATTTTTTAAAGATGTAAGTATAGTGTTTATATCTTCCTCTGCTCCTTGTCTTACTGCTACTATCTTTTTAGGGCTATAGGTTTGCATAGCTAATTTAATTAATTTTTGTGATTTTTCACTCCATTTTTTATTATCTATATCTGCTACTGTTGTAATAGTGGTAAATTTTTCAGTACTAGTTTCATCTTTTAAAACTATATACAAAATACCCAATTCACTTCTTTGAATAGCTGTTGTTGCTAAAGTTTTAAAAACAACTGATATATCTGGAGTAGGATTTATAGCTCCTGCCATCATTCATCATCTCCTTTATTAAAATTCAAATGTAGCTCTTGCATTAGTTCATAATCAATAGGTTTTCCATATCTATCAAATAGCTCTATACTGAATTGATAATGTCCTAATTTATCAACTTCATGCATCATTACATTTTTCATAGTTAAATATCTCTTTTCTCCTTATTCATCAATAACTACAAGAATTTTATTTCCTGCAACCTCAAAGTTATTATCTAAATCCTCTAAAGCTGAATATATCTCTGTAATATTCCCCTCTTGCTTTTCAGGAATATATATAATATCAAAATCTAACTTTTTAAATTCCCTGTAATTACTACTGAACTCTTTCTGATAATCTATGAGGTCAATAAAAAAACAAGGTCTAGTTCCCTTGTTGATATCATCATATCTTACATCATACCCAAGAGCTTTTATTTTTTGAGTTAAAGCTCTTCTAAAATCTAAAAACTTCACTATATCACCTACTTATTAGGTTTTTATACATAATCTCTAAATCTCTATAAAAAGTCATTCTAACTCTATTTACACCTTTATGTAACATATGTCTACCTCTTACAATTCCTACTACTTTTTTCCCTCTTATGATCCTATGTCCGAATTCAATATGAGATGCATAGCTAGTATTGTTATAAACTATCTGCTTAAAACTTCCGCCGTTTTTCCTTTGCCAAGCATTTCTAAGAGTTCCACTGTCGACTGGAGTTAGCTTTTTAGTTTCTGCTATAATTTCATTAGCTTTTTTCTTTAAAAATTTTTCAGTTTCTTTTGGAAAATCAACTTTCAAACTTTCTATTTTCTTTAACCACTCATCCATACCATTAATCGACATTTTCTATCACTTCCTTCAAAACTATTTCTTGATGAGGAATTATATCATAGTATTTAAATGGAAAAGAGGCTCTAGCAGTATATTTACTAAAGCCTCTGTGAACTTCTAATCTGTCATTTTGGAGAACTTCCGTTGTTAAAGGTATAAATAATCTAAATTCCTGTTCAGAACTGTTTATAGGGGTATTAGATGAGCTTTTTATAGTAGCTTTAGATAATCTACACCTATTATTTTCAGAAATCAACACTTCTTCTTCTACAGTTCCACCATAACCATCATCTTTAGTTATAACTCTATAAATAGAAAAAGTATCACTATATAACTTCTCTAAATTCTTTGAATTATTCTTTAGTAGTCCCATGTACAACACCTACTTTTCTAAATCTTCTTAGCTGTTCTTTCATACTTATAATAGTCAAGTCTTTTGTAGGAGTAGAGGTGTTATAATCCACCCTAGTGTCTCCAGCTTGGATGGATTTTACCTCTTTGTTATTATCTTCCATATACTCAAGAGCCATAGCCTCTGCTAAAGGTTCTATTAGCTCTTGTGGAAAATCTTCCCTATTCATATAGTTAAGGCATTTTCTAATTTGGATTCTAATAGCTATTCTAGCTTTATTTTCTCCAATCTCCTCTATATCTACAAAGTTTTTAAGAACAGCTAAGATTGAATTAACAATCTCATCATTCATTCTTAACACCTACTTAACCGTTACTTTTTTAGTAGTTCTAGTTTTAGTCGCCCCTGTTGTGGCTGCCATTAAGACAGCTGGGGCATCACTAGGGTCTAACTATTCCAGCTATTCCATTTTTCTTGTTATTTAAAACAAAGCAGTCATAATAAAATCTTCCTAAAAATACAGTTCCTGAGTAATCTTCTGAATCTGTTATTACTTTATATTCCGCTAATTTAATAGGTGCTACTGTTGCTGATTTATGAGCTATTAAACAATCATATTTAACAGTTGTTTCAGTTGTATTATCTTCCATCCAAGCTTTTTTTACTTTTACAATAGGTACTCCATCGATTTCTCCAATTTGACCTTTTATTAAAATTTGGTGTCCTAATTCAGATGCTTTAATAAAAGAATCACTTAATTTTAGTCCTTTTAAGAAAGTAGGAGTAACAAAAGCCACTCTTCCAACTGTAGGAACATCAGCATTATCAAGAGCTTCATTAGCATCTAAGAATTTTTCATATTCTTGTCCTGCTACTCCAGTAATTTTATTAGTTCCAGCTGATACTACATCAAGCATTTTACCAAATCTATACTTTTCTACCTCAGGATCTGTAACTTCTCTTTTTTGTCTTGCTAAAACTTCTCCAGCTTTAATCTTAGTTTCTTCTTCATCCATCTTATCTAAAACTATTTTAAAGCCTCTATCTTTAGTCATTGTTAGCTCTTGTAACTCATTTCCTATTTGTTGAGCTTCTCCATATCCTTTAGCTCTATCATAGTCTTTATTTTGCCCAACATTTATAGAAGTAATTTTGATAGTCTTAGCTCCTACAAAATCATAATCATCATTTGTTGCATGATGTGATACTGTTGTTGGTGTAAATCTCTCATCTATTTTATCTGCATATTTTTCTGTATAATTCATTGCCATTTTTTAACACTCTCCTTATTAATAACTATTATATATTTTGTCAAATGCATCTAATCCAGCATCTTTACTTTCTTCTTTAGAACCACCATTCATATTATTCGGTGTTCCTCCAGCTTGTGATTTTAAGTATTCAGATATTCCCTCTTGAAAAGATTTTACAGAATTTTCTATTTCCTCTTCAGTCTCTCCTGAAATTCTATCCATAAACTTTTCAGGTAGTTTATACTTAGAAAGAGCCGATTTTTTCATAGTATCTGTATTTATCTTTTTAAGAGTTGCATCTCTTTCTGCTAAGGCTCTATCTCTTTTCTCTAGTTCATGTCTATATTTTTCCTCAGCTGACATATTAGCAGTCTTTATTCTTTCCTCATACTCTTCAATACTCTCATTGTGCTTTCTTTCAAGCTCTTTTTTCTCAGTATCAAATTTCTTTCTCTCTCTTGCTAATCTATCATTAATCATTTTATCTACTTCTTCTTGAGTAAAAGTTTTATCTCCTTCAGCAAAAAGTTGAATATTTAATCCTCTACTTAATAATCTTTTATCCATTGTTTCCTCCTGTTTTAAGTCCTGTTTGACTGATTATCCTCTGTTTAATGTCCACAGTTCGACATAGTATTATTTTTTATTGGTTCTATATAAAAAAGAGCAAGGAATCCCACTAGCATAAGTTCCCCACCCTATTTTGTACCATCTTTCATGATTGATAAAAGCAAAAATTTCTCCCATTTTTACACCTCTTTTTTTATGTTTTTATCATTGTCTATTCTAGCTAATAACGTATTATAATAACCAATCATATGAGACATTTGAATAGCTAAAAGCTGTCTTTGATATTCATTTGTATATTGAGGTTCTTCCATTTCTTTTTCTAAGAAAGTACAAAGATTATCTAATTTTGTTTCAAGTGCCTGTAACTCATCTTCCATTCTTTCTATATGAGTTTTTGATATTGTATTTTCACTCTGTCTTTTTTTATCTGCCATTCCTAAAGCAAATCCAAGTCCATACCATATTTGGTTTTTAACTCTTTCTAATAGGATTTCAGCTCCTATCTCTTCTGAATAGTTTTTATCATCCACACTTGAAGTTGACTCTATGCCAGTAAATCCATTGGCTAGTTTATACTCCATAACAGTAGTTTTCTTACCAAACATAATTTTTGTATAAATATTTTTCTCTACTATAAAGTCCTCTACTAGTTTTTCTGGGATTTTATTATTCTCTATTTCATATGCTTGCTCTAAAAATCTATCTTTAGGACACATGCTTGTTGTTCCATCTTTATGAAATACTTTGTAAACTCTTTCTTGTGAAGTTTCACCATTCCCAAGACCTTCACTTTCATAATAATTAGCTAAGCTCATTTCCTCTACTTCTACAACTTCAGTTGTTAGAAATTGTTTTCTCATTCTAATCACTCCTTATATTATTGTATTAAAAAAGCACCTAGATTTCTCTAAGTGCTTTTAATTTTTATTTTAGTTCTATATAAATTGCTAATGGTAAAATTATAATTTCATTATTAGTCTTTCCACTAAAAACTTTTTCTAACTCTGTTACTGGACTAACTAAAGTTTTTAATATACTTCTTAATGGTAACCCATTTTCAAAATCAAACTCAAAATTAAAATCATTCGAAGAATTCTGAATTTGAGTAACAATTCCGAATAAAGTAATTTGAGCTTCTGTTTTTCTTGCTAATCTTCCAATTAATAAATTTTCATCATCTCTAAGACAACTTCTATTTAAAGCAGCAGTATAATTAAAATCTCCTATATTAATACTTAATTCCAAAGAGTTTTTATAAGCTTCACTTATCATTTTTTTTAAAGAAATCAAAAACTGATTATCCAAATGGTAATTTTTTTCTTTTGCATAATTTTTTATTTTTTCATTGAAGTTATTTTTTTTACCACTAGAATTATAAGGTTTCTTACCATCGAAATTTAATGTAGAAGTTCCTAATTCTGGAGAAAAAGTTTCTAAAAATGCCATAGCTTCTCCTAAATCATTAAAATTATCTAGCAATGATATCAGAGCTTCGGAATCAAAAAAAGTTGCTTCTCCTTTAACTTTTATAAATTGCAATGGAGTTAATACATTTGATATTTCCTCCTTAGTAACTACTTGCTCATTAGTGATTTCTAACAATCTATTCTTTTCTTTCAATCTATTTTCTACTAGAGTAAAAACATGATCATTCAAAATTTTTCTTTCTATCTTTGTTTTTAAATTCTCATCACTAATAAGCATTTCTCTTCCCGATCCAATTTGACCTTTTTGTTTTTCCTGGTCAATAGAACTTTCAGTTTTTCTATCTTCAATACTTTCAATAAAACCATCAAATAATTGCGAATAAAGTGAAATAATTTTTTCTTGATCCAAATATAAAAATATTCTTAATTCCATTTATTTTTTCTCCTTTTTTTCAATTTTAAATTAAATTCATCATAACTTTTTTTCCTAGTATCTTTAATATTTTTTACTCCTAGTATAAGAGCAATTAAAGATATAATGACAGATAAAACTTCTAGAATTAAAATGAATTCATTCATATATTTCACTGTTCTCCTTTCTTACTCTTAATATTTTCTAGATATTGAATCTTATAATACATTGTTCCCGCTAAAAAAATATTAGCTATAGAAGTTAAAAATAAAAATACTAACAAAGAATCTTTACAATAATTAAACTTTATTTTCTCTGATATAAAAATGAAAACTAAAAAGCCACCAGAAATAAAACATAAAATAATGGCAATTGCTTCATTCAATTCTATCAATTTTGAATCAATATACTTTTTAGAAAACTTTTCATAGATAATATTGCTATTAATAATGAAAATTAATACAATAAAATCTATTGGATCTAAGTTATCACTAAAATCATTAAAACTAAATCCATCAATAACTCCAAAAATTAATATTCTTAAAACCAAAGGAAGTAGTCCTAAAATTAAAGTTGAAAATATCCAATGATATAACATAAAAATAAAACACCTCTATCCCAAAAAAATATTATAATTTTTTTATATTTGAATAACTTATAAATATATTTTAGTTTTTCTTTATAGATTTAATTTAAAAAAATTATATAAATTTTTTAAATACTTGTCAATAAATAAAAATATAGTATTTTTATGATAATATTTTCATTTATTTTCTATCACTAAAAAATTCAGCCCAGTATGGATTCTCTTTATCAAATATTTCTTTCTCTTCTTTACTTAAATTATGAGGGTAATCTGCAAATAAATTATAAGTTTTCTTTTTATCAAAACTAAATAAAAATTCTCCTACTCTATCTGGAGTATCTTGCCACCAAATTATATCGGTTTCTTCTTGTTTATACCATAACTCACTATCTTTCATAACCATTTACTCCTTTCCTTTGCTTATCTTTAGCAGTATTGATATACCCTAATAACTCTTTAAAATCATTATTACCTTTAAAAGAATCTACTTCCATTAAGCATACTTTAGTAGTTATTGTTTTGATCTCTCCAAAAACTCTTTCTTTATCTTACTGTTTTTCTACAGCCAAATCTTCTTGCTAATGTATCATTTTTAAATTTCTTCCATCCATTCTCAACTGATGATTGAAGTTCCAAGTATTCTGCTCCACTTTCTTTATTTCTTATTATTGCTGCATGTTTTCCTACTGCTAAATAATACTCTTTATTATATTCTAGATTTTTTATAATTTTAGTAGTTTCAAAAATTTCTTTAGCAACCTCTATAATTTCACCTTTTACATTTGGAAGCTTGGAGATCTTAATAATATTGGAGAAAAGAGAAAAAAACATTCTACTTTCCCCATCTCTAAAATCTAAAACATCTAATCCATTTTTATTTCCTATATAAGTAAACGCTAAAGATGAACAAGAACCTTTTGTTAAATCTCCACCAGCAATTCTTTCTATTATATCTTTGTCACTTATTTTTCCATTCAAGTTAGATACTTTTTGATACATGATATTTTTAGTTTTTAATTTAGATTCAATCTCTTTAAATTCTTCAGATAACTCTTTCCTTTTTTCTATTATACCATTTTTTTCAGTTTCTTTCAATTTTTCATACTCTATAACAGGAATGGTTGTACTTCTACAATGAGGATGTATAGGAGGATAGTTTATTCCTACCTTAGCATCTTTCAGTTTAAAGATTTTTCCATTTAATTCTCTACATTGTGGAGAGGTCCTACTATCAATCTCAGCTAAATACTCATACTCTTCAACCTCACTATCCTCATATCCCTTTTTAGTAGCTTGGTTAAGAGCATAGTTAAGTTCTGTCCTTACTAATCTCTCTGTATTTTTTCTATCTGAGTTCATTCTCCCCATTATCTTATCTGATAAATCTTTAACTGATATACCTTGAATAAAAGATTGAATAATTTCCTCTTTAAGTACTCTTCCAAGTGCTGCTCTGTTCTCCCATATTCTGTTAGAGAAGTCTGTTCCACTCCATGGATAATTTATTAGATCAGACAAAGTACCTGTATCTAAGTAAGCTACAGAACTCTCTACTCCAAAATCTAATCTTATATCTCTATAAGAATCATTATACACAGTTTCTAAAGTTCCTTTAAGAGCTTTATGTTCTGTATAAGCTTTTCTATTGAGTTCCATATCTATTTGAGCTTTTAGAGTATCTAATCTTGAAATCCTAGACTTCATAGCTAAGGTTTCTAATTCTAGTTTTAACTTATCAGCTATCTTCTCATCTATTCCCTTGAACTTCTCAATCTCTGCCATATACTCCTCAAGTGTCATTCTCCACTCTCTAAACTCTGAGCTTGTTAAGTTTCTCATAGCATCTGTATAAGATAGTTCTGTTAACTCCATATATCTTGCTACTAGATCATTAATAGATTTCTGAATCTCTTTTCTAGCATTGTTAAGATTTTTATCCAACTCTTTTAATAGTTTATCTCCTTCTTTATGGACTTTCTTTTCTTGCCTTTCAGCTCTTTTCTCCCAGTAATTTTTACTCTTCTTGATTGTCATCTTTATCATCTACTTTTTTATTTAAAATTTCATAATCATTGTAGATATTGTTTTCCTCTGCTTCCGTCTTAATCTTTTCTATTTCCACTCTAGCATCTTCTACTGAAGGGAATAAAGATATAAGAGTTTCATCAGATACAAGCCCTTTTAAGTTTTTCATAATCTCTGAGATCTCTTTTAAGTTTCTTGGAAGATTTCTAGTGAATACTTTTTGTAACTCTCTAGGTTTTATATTTAGATTAAGATATTCAATCATAATCTGTAATCTTTTATTCAAACTATCTTTGAAATACATCTCTTTTTGAGCTCCAAGTTGTTCTAAAGGAAGTAACTTAAATTCAAGAGCTACTCCAGAGGTATTACCTGAGAATTTTTCATCTCCCATATCTGGAGTAAAGGAGAATTTATGAATATCATCATTTATTCTATCTTTTACATTTTGAGAGTATGTATCATTTACCTGTTTGATAAGCCAATATACTTTTCCATCTTCAGAGGTTAGTATAATTTTATTCTTATTTATTCCCTCTATATCCTCATCAGTTGTACCTTGCATATTCTCCATAACTAAATAAGCATCTGAGAAATCTGTTAAATCATCTATTGAGGTTGATACAGCAGTATTATATGCATCTATGTAAGAGATCACATTTTCAAAATCTCCTTTATGAACTTTATTGTTAAGATATTCTATGATAGGCACTCTATTAAAGCCATGTAATCTAGTTCCAATAGGTTCCCCTGCATTAGATAACTCCTTTACACTCCAACCATCACTTACAGTGTATGAATAAGTTGTAATGGTCCTATTATCATATACCTCTAAAGTTACTTTTCTTTCACTTTTAGTTATCTCTTCTACATCAAATCTAATAGCTCCTATTATATTTCTATCAATAGTATTATCTCTTATTACAAAGACATCCCTAGTATCTAAACATTTTTGTTTCAATTCCTGGAACTCATCTATGTAGAGTAATTCATAAGCTTTTCCAAAAATGCTACAATTCAAAGCAAGTTCAAAATTACATTTTTGCTCTTCCTCTGTTGCTAGATACTCTTTTAACTTCTCAAATTCCTGGTTATTCTCTTCAGCTTTATATGAGATATTTTTACCTAAAAAATAAGCAGTTGCTATCGTAGAAATATAATTAGCATATCCACTTACTACTTTAGCATCTGCCTTTGTTTCTAATCTATTCTTTTTATCTAAAATATCATGCTTTCCCATATAGTAATCAAATAATCTTTGTAATCTAGGTAACTCATGTACTCTGTAATCATCAAATCTTTTTATAAAGTCTTGTAAACACATCTTACACCTCCTATCTTATATTCAATTTAGATTTATTTATACTTTTAGCTCCTCTGTTGTGCATACAATCTTCTAGAGCATATCTCATAGCATCCATAAGGTGGTTAAAATCATCTATAGGTTTATTTATAGGTTTTCCAAATTTATCTTTATCCCAGCAATAATTACTTATCTCAGTAAGAAAGTTATTGCATCTTGGATGGATTATAATCTTAAATTCTTGAATAAATTGTATTCCTGCATTAATACTATCTTTTCCTTTTTTAGAGCCTTTTATTCTATATAAACCTAAGCTTTTTAAATGGTCTATACTCTTAGGTTCTGCACTATCAGCAGTAATTACTTCTTTTTTAAATCCTTTAGCTTCTATTTTCTGATAAATAACAGTATTTTGGAGAGCTTTTTCATATATCTCATCAAAAACATAAAGTTCTTTTTGCTCTATATCTATAATACCACAAAAGAAAGCAGCTGGATCATTGGTATAACCAAAGTCTAAACCAAATAAGGTTTGAACATTTTTTCTTTTTTCTAAAAGTTCTTTCCAATCAAATTCTTTCTCTTCCCAATTCTCATATATAAGTCCTTCTGATATTCCCCATTCTCCTAATCCTGCAACTCTATATCTTCTAGGATTTTCAGCTTTCATTCTCTCAAATAATCTCAAATCTGATTCATCTAAAAACTCATTACAAAGATAATTGGTAGTTTTAGCTAGAATATCATCACAAGGTTCTGCATCAAAAAATCTTTTCTTTATCCAATGCCCTTCATTCCAAGGGTTAAGAGTTAAAGTTATCTGCTTGAATAAATCTCCATTTACTTGTCCTCTAATAGATTCATCGAGCATATTAAAATCTGATTCTTTTGTTATCTCATAGGATTCCTCTATCCAGCACCAACATAAACTACCTACATCAACTGTTATAGAAGTTAATTTCATAGGTTCATCTAATCCTCTAAATAATACTTTTTGCCCAGTAGGTTTGTAAATAAGTTCTAAAGGACTTTCTTTATAATCCCAGTAATCATCAACTTGTAACTGTCTAATTGCCCATCTCAAATCTGTATAGGCACTATCTTTTAAAGTTCTAAATACTTTTCTTACTACAAGCAAATTAGCTCCAGGATATTTCATAAGTCTATAGATAAAATTTAAAGCTGTTGTTTTACTCTTTTTAGATGCTCTGGAACCTTTACATACTCTGTATCTTCCTTTGAAATTCCAATAATCTTTATATCCTTTTCCAATGAGTTTGGGTAGACTTACTTTCTTAATCTTCAATTTCATCTTCTCCTACTATCATTACTGGAACTACTCCTTCTACTTGAACTTTATCAGTAAATAATCTATATCTTTTTCCTAATAGTTCTGCTGCCTTTGTTCTATCTTGAATAGATACATCTAATCCAAATTGATCTTTTTCTTCTCCTCTCATAACTCGAGTAAGATATTCTAATACTTCATTAGAATTAGCTATTCTTTTAGCATCTATTTCAGCTAATCTTTTTTCTAAATACTCTTTTATGGCAGGTTTTAGCAGGTTTTCTTGTCCAATTACTCTAGCTGTTTTCCTGCTATATCCAGCTTTGATGGCTGCTTCTGTTTGATTACCAGTTTCAAGATAATATTCACAAAAAGCTTTTTGTTTAGGAGTTAATTTTTCTTTCATGTAATCAACTCCCTTTCTTTAATCTTTTTATATCTCTCAATAAGATATTTTAAAATTTCTATTTTATTTTTAAATTCAACTATTGGTATTTTTAAACTTTCTATTTCTTCTTTTAAATCATTTAATCTATTTTCAATATCAGGAGGCTTAAATCTATTTTTATATTC
>OGFE01000912.1_pt1 | contig 24533 bp, 20 predicted proteins | sample 1570811 | NCBI WGS metagenome assembly OGFE01 (sample SAMEA2581967, study PRJEB24529) | metagenome | biome: Human gut stool | place: China | collected 2011 | reverse complement strand
ATGTTGAAGAAGCTTTTCTTTTGGGGCTGCGCGTGGGTCATAGGGTTCCTCCAAAGTTCTATTTTTACCGCAAAACAACCCTCTCAGTCTCGCTGACGCTCGCCAGCTCCCCCGAAGGGGGGAGCTTTTATGCTGCGTAAAAGAAACAGCAAAACCTCCCCCTTTCGGGGGAGGTGGCAATGCGAAGCATTGACGGAGAGGGTTATCTCCAATTTTTTACAGCTCCTGCGTCTCGAAGCCGCTGCCGGTAAGCACCTGCACGCTGGTAAAGCCTGCAGCCTTGATGGCGGCGGCAGCTTCGTCAAAGCCGTAGGTCAGGCTGTTGATATCATGAGAATCAGAAGTGATGATGACCTTGCCGCCCATCTTCTGCCACTCGCCCAGCAGCCACGGGCCGGGGTAGAAGTCCTTGCGGTAGCCGCGGTACACGCCGCCGGTGTTCACTTCCAGCAGGCAGTCGTTTGCCTTTGCGGCCTGCAGGGCCTTGAGGGCAGCGGCCTTATAGCGGGGCGACTCTTCGTCGAAGAACTCGCCGTTGGCATTCAGCTTCTTGATGAGGTCGATGTGGGCCAGAATATCCGGCTTGAGGGCAGCCACCTTTTCCACCTCGGCAAAGTAGGCTTCCACAGCGGCAAGGGGGTCTGCGTCAAAGTCGTCGTTGATGCAGTCCCACAGGTCCTGCGGGCGGAAATCGATCTCGTAATACTTGCCGGTGTTCTTGCCGTACAGGTGGTGTGCGCTGCCGATCCAGTAATCGTAGCCGGTGCGCTTATCCTCGCTCAGGATATCCCACTCGATGCCGCACAGGATATCCACCTTACCCTTGTACTCGGCCTTGAGCTTGGCAATGGTGGCCTTGTACTGGGCGGTGCGGCTGGGGCTCATGCAGTATTCGCGGTCGCGCTGGGTGTAGCTATGGCCGGTGAAGCCCAGCGTGGTCAAGCCCTGCGCACACGCAGCACTTGCCATATCCTGCAAGGTATTTTTGCCATCGCACATGGTGGAGTGGCAATGGACACTGGACTTCTTATAATCTGCCATAGATAATTCACTGCATCCTTTCCTGTTTGACCTTGTGGTCAATGACGTGACGTTTTTCCAGTTCACGGGTCACATCCTCCACCGTGATGCCGGCGCTGACCATCAGCACCAGAACATGGTAGGCAAGATCGCTGATCTCGTAAACGGTCTCTTCCTTATCCTCTTTTTCGCCCGCAATGATAACCTCGGTGCACTCTTCGCCCACCTTTTTCAGGATCTTCTCCTTGCCCTTCTCGAACAGGTAGGTGGTGTAGCTGCCCTCCTTGGGGCTATCCTTGCGGCCCTTGATGAGCTGGTACAGGCCCTGCCAGCTGAACTGCTTCAACTCCGGCGAGACGTATACTTCGTTGAAGAAGCAGCTCTCGGCACCGGTGTGGCAGGCGGGGCCGGATTTGACCACTTCCACCACCAGTGCATCTGCATCGCAGTCGGCGGTGATGGACACCACCCGCTGCACATTGCCGCTGGTCTCGCCCTTGCGCCAGATCTCCTGACGGCTGCGGCTCCAGAACACAGTGCGGCCCTCGGCAATGGTGAGCGCCAGCGTCTCGGCATTCATGTAAGCGAGGGTGAGCACCTCTTTGGTGTAGTGGTCCTGCACGATGGCAGGGATCAGGCCCTTTTCATCAAATTTCAGATTCATAACGGTTCTCCCTCCCCGGATGGGGATATTACTAGTTTAGCGTATTCGGTGCGCAAACGCAAGAGTTTGCGGGTTGTTTTTGCGGAAATCCAGTTTCGCGTTACGGCTTCTCCCCGCGCCGGGGAGAAATACCCCGGCGTTACAGCCGCATCTCCACGCCGTTTGCGTTGAGGTATTCTTTCAGGTCGCGGATGGTCAGCAGCTTCTGGTGGAAGATGCCCGCCGCAAGGCCTGCGTCGATGCCCTTGTGGTGGAACAGCTCCAGAAAGTCTTCCTTTTTGCCTGCGCCGCCGCTGGCAATGATGGGCACGTTCACCCGCGCCGCAACTGCATCCAGCATCTCAAGGTCGAAGCCGCTGCGCACGCCGTCGGTATCGATGCTGTTCAGGCAGATCTCGCCCGCGCCGTGGTCCACGCACCAGCTGATCCAGTCCAGTGCATCCCGGCCGGTGTCCTCGCGTCCGCCCTTGGCGAACACCCGGAACTGGCCGTCCACCCGCTTCACATCGGCAGAGAGCACCACGCACTGGTTGCCGTAGCGCTGTGCTGCCGCCGGGATGAGGTCGGGATTTTTGAGTGCGCCCGAGTTGACGCTGACCTTGTCCGCACCGCACTTGAGCACCCGGTCGAAGTCTTCCAGCGTATTGATGCCGCCGCCCACCGTGAGCGGGATAAAAATTTCGCTGGCGACGCGGGTCAGGATATCCGTGAACAGCGCCCGGCCCTCGAAGCTGGCGGTGATATCGTAGAACACAAGTTCATCTGCACCGGCAGCGTTGTACATGCGGGCCATTTCCACCGGGTCGGCCACGTCCCGGATGCCTTCAAAGTTCGTGCCCTTGACCACGCGGCCATTGCGCACATCAAGGCAGGGAATAATGCGTTTGGTGATCATGTCGTTTCCCCTCCGTTCACTCCTGCATCAGCTGCACGCAGCGCACAAGGTCCAGTGCGCCGGTGTACAGGCTCTTGCCCAAAATGGCAGCGGCAGTGCCCATTTTTTTCAGTTTCAGAAGCTCTGCTTCGGACGAGATGCCGCCGCTGGCCGTAAAGGCCACGCCGGGCACCTCTTTGGCAAGCGTGCGGTACAGGCCGAGGTTCGTGCCCCTCATGGCACCGTCGCAGGCAATGTCCGTGTAGATGATGGCGGTGCATCCGGCATCTGCCAGCCGCTTGCAGAAGTCCACGCCCGGCTCGGCGCTCACTTCCTTCCAGCCATGGATGGCCACATAGCCGTCCTTTGCGTCCACGCCCACGGCAATTTTATCGCCGTATTTTTTCAGCATCCGGGCGGTAAAGGCAAAATCCGTCACCGCCACGCTGCCAAGGATGCAGCGGCCCACGCCGAGGGAGAGGTATGTTTCAATGCGTTCCTCGGTGCGGATGCCGCCGCCCACCTCAATGTATAAGCCGCCCTGTTTTGCCAGCGCGGCAATGGTATCGTAGTTTGAAAGGGTGCCGTCCTTTGCGCCGTCCAGATCGACGACGTGCAGATTTTTGGCCCCCGCTGCAAGGAACTCCCGCGCCTGTGCACAGGGATCCTCGCCGTAGACGGTCATGCGGCTGTAGTCGCCCTGCGTCAGGCGCACCACCTTGCCGCCCCGCAGGTCAATGGCTGGAAAAAGCTGCATAATTTTTCTCCTTACAATTCCGCAAATGCTTTCAGAATGCGCAGGCCGGTATCCCCGCTCTTTTCCGGGTGGAACTGGGTGCCATACACCCTGCCCGCCCGCACCGCGCCGGTGACGGGAATGGAATAGTCGCTCACAGCCAGTGTACTCTCCGTACAGTTCTTGCCGTAGTAGCTGTGGACGTAATAGACGTATTCTCCCTCACGGATGTACTTGAACAGCGGGTCGTCCTTTACAATGTGCAAGGCGTTCCAGCCGATCTGCGGCACCTTGAGCGTTTTGTCCGCAAGGTCGGGCTCCAGCGGGCAGACCTCGCCCTTCACAAAGCCGAGGCCTTCGTGCTCACCGTACTCGTAGCTCTTTTCAAACAGCAGCTGCATGCCAAGGCAGATGCCCAGCAGCGGCTTCCTTTCGGCTTCTTCTTTGATCACCGGCACAAGGCCCGTCGCCTCCAGCTTTGCCATGGCGTCGGCAAAAGCGCCCACACCCGGCAGGATGAGCCGGTCGGCTTTGCGGATGGTGTCCGCGTCGGCGGTGACGACCGCTTCCAGCCCCAGCTGCTTCAGGCTGGACTTCAGGCTGAACAGGTTGCCCACGCCATAATCGATAATTGCGATCATACCAGCAATCCTTTCGTGGAAGGAATTTCGTCCTTGTGGGCTTCGTCGATCTTCACGGCCGCGCCCAGTGCATGGCCTGCGCCCTTGAAGCAAGCCTCGAGGATGTGGTGAGTATTTTCTCCCGCAAATTGTACAAAGTGGACCGTGGCGGGCACGCTGCGGGCAAAGCCCAGCCAGAATTCCTTGGCGCACTCCACGTCAAAATCGCCCACCTTTTCGGTGTTGCAATGGATGTCCCAGTTCAGGGTGCAGCGGCCCGAAAGATCGACGGCGCACAAAATCAGCGCTTCATCCATGGGCAGATAAAAGCTGCCGTAGCGCTGGATACCGCGCATATCGCCCAGCGCCCGTGCAAAGGCCTGACCCAGTGCAATGCCCACATCCTCGGTGGTGTGGTGGTAGTCCACCTGCACATCGCCGTGGCAGGTAAGCACCAGATCGAACCGGCCATGGCGGGCGAACAGCTCCAGCATGTGGTTCAGAAAGCCGCACCCGGTGTCCACCTCGTAGCGGCCGGTGCCGTCCAGATCAAGGGTAAGGTCGATCTGGGTCTCATTGGTGTTGCGTTCCAGCGAGATCATTCGGTTCGGCATGGTTCATTCCTCCATGATCTTATCCAGCGTTTCCATAAACGTCTGCATCTGTTCCGGCGTGCCAATGGTGATGCGCAGCCAGTTCTGGATGCGGGGCGCGTCAAAATGGCGCACCAGAATGCCGTTTTTCTTCAACTTCTTGTAGAGTGTTTCACCGTCTTTCCTGTCGGTACTTGCAAACAGGAAGTTGGAGCGGCTGTCCAGCACGGCAAATCCGCGCTGTTCCAGCTGTTGTTTTGTCCATGCGCGGGTGTCCACGATGGCGGCGCGGGTCCTGTCAAAATAAGCGGTATCTTCCAGCGCAGCCTGCCCGGCCTTCAGGGTCAGGCGGTTGATGTTGTAGGGGTTCAGGCTGAACTTGACTCGGTTCAGGTCGGCAATGAGCTTTGCATTGCCCATGGCAAGACCCAGACGCGCACCGGCCAGCTGCCGGGACTTGGAAAAGGTCTGCACCACCAGCAGGTTCTCGTACTGGTCGATGAGGGGCACGCAGCTCTCGCCGCCAAAGTCCACATAGGCCTCGTCCACGATGACCACATTGTTCGGGTTTGCCTTTAAGATGCCCTCAATTTCCGCTCGGGGCAGTGCAATGCCGGTGGGGGCGTTGGGGTTTGCAAGGACGATGGTCTGGTTCAGGCCGTAGTAGTCCTTCGGGTCAAGGGTGAAATCCTCTTTCAGCGGGATGATGTGGCTGGGAATGTGCATCAGTCCGCACCACACGCCGTAGCAGCCGTAGGTGATGTCGGCATAGGCCAGCGGGTGGTCTGCGTCGCAGAAGGCACGCAGCGCAAAGAAGAGGTTCTCGTCGCTGCCATTGCCGGGCATGATCTGCTCCGGCTGCAAACCGAAGTGGGCTGCGGCCGCCTTGAGCAGGTCGGCACAGGCGGGGTCGGAGTAAAGGCGCAGCTTTTCCACCTCGTGCTCGCTCACGGCAGCGATCACCGCCGGGGAGGGCAGATAGGGGCTTTCGTTGGTGTTCAGTTTGATGTACTGCTGATCCTGCGGCTGCTCACCCGGGGTGTAGGGGGTGACAGCGGCCAGCGTGGGAGAAAGAAAACGACTCATATAAAAACCCTCTCAGTCAAAGCCTTACGGCTTTGCCAGCTCCCCCAAAGGGGGAGCTTTTTTGCATCTTACGGTTTCCACTCTCAAAGCTCCCCTTCGAGGAAAGACTTCCCCCGGCCGGGGGAAGATGTCACCGCGGGTGACAAAAAGGGGAATCTGGCGCGCAAGCGCCTGAGAGGGTCACTTCTCATACCGGATGGTCACGCTGCGGGCGTGGGCGTGCAGGCCCTCGCGCTCGGCAAAATCGGCGATGCGGGGGGCTACTTCGCCCAGCGCTTCCCGGGTGTAGTAGAGGAAGCTGGACTTCTTTACAAAGTCGTCTACGCCCAAGGGGCTTGAGAAGCGGGCGGTGCCGCTGGTGGGCAGGGTGTGGTTGGGGCCTGCAAAGTAATCGCCCAGCGCTTCCGGCACGTTGCGGCCAAGGAAGATGCTGCCTGCATTTTTGATCTCGTTCAGCACGCCGAAGGGGTCCTCCACGCACACCTCCAGATGTTCCGGTGCAATGATGTTGCAGGCTTCAATGGCCTTGTGCAGGTCGGTGCAGAGGATGATCTTGCCGTTGTCGTCCACGCTGGCGCGGGCGATGGCGGCACGGGGCAGCTGCGGGATCTGCACCTCCAGCTCCGCCTGCACGGCCTTGGCCAGCTCCGGGCTGTCGGTGACGAGAACGGGGCTTGCCAGTTTGTCGTGCTCGGCCTGACTCAGCAGGTCTGCTGCCACCCATGCAGGGTTGCAGCCGCCGTCGGCCAGCACCAGAATTTCGCTGGGGCCTGCGATCATATCGATGCCCACCTTGCCGAACACCTTGCGCTTGGCGGTGGCAACGTAGATGTTGCCGGGGCCAACGATCTTATCCACCGCAGGGATGCTCTGGGTGCCGTAGGCGAGAGCCGCCACAGCCTGTGCGCCGCCGGTCTTGAAGATCCTGGTCACGCCTGCGGTGGCAGCGGCGGCTAGGATGACCGGGTTCACCCTGCCGTCCTTTCCGGCGGGGGTGGTCATGACGATTTCGGACACGCCTGCCACCTTTGCCGGGATCACGTCCATGAGCACGGTGGAGGGATAGGCCGCCGTGCCGCCGGGCACATAGACACCGGCCTTTTCAATGGGGGTATATTTCTGGCCCAGCACGATGCCGGGCTTGTCGTTCACCACAAAATTCTTGTGCACCTGCTGGCGGTGGAAGCTCTCGATGTTGGCAGCGGCTTCGCGCAGCGTTTCGAGGAAGTAGGGATCCATGCCCGCAAAGGCTTCGTCGATCTCCTCCTGCGTCACCTGCAGGGCATCGATCTTCGCGCCGTCAAATTTCAGCGCGTAATCCTTCAGGGCTTCATCGCCCCGGGCGCGCACATCGGCAATGATGCCGTCCACCACGTCCTCCACGTTCTTTTCCGCGCGGATATCGCGGTTCAGGATCTCTTCGGGCTTCAGCTCGTCAAAGTTATACAGCTTGATCATTTTGCTTCCTCCTTGTTCTGCAGTTCCGCCCGCAGCTTTTCCAGCATGGTGTCCATTTCGGCGTGCTTGAACTGGTAGCTGGCCTTGTTGGCAATGAACCGGGCCGAGATGGGCATGAACTCGGTGACCACCTTCAGGCCGTTCTCCCGCAGGGTGGTGCCGGTCTCCACGATATCCACGATGACGTCCGAAAGGCCCAGAATGGGGGCCAGCTCAATGGAGCCGTTCAGCTTGATGATATCGATGTCCCGTCCCATGGATGCGTAGTAGCTCTTTGCAATGTTGACGAATTTGGTGGCCACCCGCACCGGGCGGCTGGGGTCGTCCTTGTAATCGGCCGGGGCGGCAACGCACATGCGGCATTTGCCAAGGCCAGTGTCCAGCAGCTCGTACACATCGGCAGAAGCCTCTGTGAGGATGTCCTTTCCCACGATGCCCACATCGGCAGCGCCGTGCTCCACATAGATGGCAACGTCGCTGGGCTTGACGAGGAAGTAGCGGATGCCGGCCTCCGGGTTTTCCACCACCAGCTTGCGGGTGGCGTTGTAGTCCTCCGGGCAGCCGTAGCCGATGCCCGCCAGCAGGTTATACACCTTATCGCCCAGACGGCCCTTGGGCAGAGCCACGTTCAGCATCACCCTGTCGGTGCTGTTCTTCTGCACCGGCGGCAGCGGGGCGCTCAGGCGGTCCAGCTCGTCCAGATAGACCGCAAAGCCGATGGCACCGGCACCGGGGGTGAACTTCTGCATCAGCAGGTCGTAGCGGCCGCCCTTGAGCAGGGGACGGGGCAGGGCTTTCAGGTAGCCCTGAAACACAAGGCCGTTGTAGTATTCCATCTCACCGGCCAGCGTCATGTCCAGCCGGATCACGCCGCCCGCCTTTTCCAGCGGCACAGCCAGCGCTTCCAGCTCGGCCACAGCCGCGCGCATGGTGTCATTGCGGCACAGAGCAGCGGCCTTTGCAAGGGTATCGGCATAGCTGTCGCAGAGGCTCAGCACGCTGCACAGGGTATCGGCGGCATCGGCAAGACCGGCGGCTCCGGCTGCAGCCCGCAGCTCGTGGGCGTTTTTCTCCCGCAGCTTTTCCAGCAGCTTTGCGCGGGCGGCATCCGGCACGCCCAGCGCGTCGAACAGGCCGAACAGGTAGCCCATGTGGCTCACTTCCAGCACCCACTCGGCCCCCAGCGCATCCAGCGACCGCGCCGCCAGACACACCGCCTGCTGCACCTGTGCTTCGCCCACCGCGCCCAGCATCTCAAGGCCCATCTGGCTGATCTCTTTAAAGGTGTGGCTCTCGGCGGAAGGGCGGTAGACATTCTCGTGATAGTAGTAGCACAGGGTCTCTCCGGGGGCGGGCTGCGCCGTCTTGGCAATGGAGAGGGTCACGTCCGGCTTGAGGGCCAGCAGACGGCCATCCAGATCGGTAAAGGTGATGACCTGCTCGGACGACAAAAAGCTGCGGTTCTCCTGATACAGGCCGTACTCCTCAAACCGGCCCATATGATACTTGCGGCAGCCCGCCGCTTCGTACAAGGCGCGCAGCGCAAAGGAGGCGCGCTCCTTGGGCTGCAGGTTTGCAATGCTGAATTCCATTGTCGGTTCCCCCATTTCTTACTTGAGTTTATTTTACTTTATCTAGGTAAAGTTGTAAAGTAGGAAAGTGACGGTGTTTTCAACTCAATGATACGATTTTTCTGTGCGTTTGTACAGAGGGCGGCTTTGCCGCAGTTCCATTTTGTCTTCCCGCCGCATACAAAGCCGCTGGTGCCCGCCAGACAGCAAAAGCCGGAGCGGCATTACACCGCTCCGGCTTTTGCTGCCAGATGGGGAGAGATGGTCAGGGAAGGCCTCCGGCCGTGTTACAATTCACTGCCGTTGGTCGCGATCACATTTTTATACCAGTAGAAGCTGTCCTTCCGGATGCGCTCCAGCGTACCGCTGCCCGCATTGTCCTTATCCACATAGATAAAGCCATAGCGCTTCTCCACTTCGCCAGTCGAAACGCTCACCAGATCCATTGCGCTCCAGGGTGTGTAGCCAATCAGCTCCACACCGTCATCGATGGCAAGGCGCATCTGCTCGATGTGTTCCCGCAGGTACTGGATGCGGTAATCGTCATGCACCCGGCCATCCTGCAGGGTATCGCGGGCGCCCATGCCGTTTTCGGTGATCATGATGGGCAGGCCGTAACGGTCGTAGACATGGTTCAACGTGTAGCGCAGACCCACCGGGTCGATCTGCCAGTTCCATTCGGTCGCCTTGAGGTAGGGGTTCTTTGCGCCGCCCATGATGTTGCCGGATACCTGCGCTGCGTCCTTCTGTGCAGTCACGCAGTTGGTCATGTAATAGCTAAACGAATAGAAATCCACTGTGCCGCGGCGCAGCAGCTCTTCGTCGCCCGGCTCCACATCAAAGTGGATGTGATTACGCTCAAAGTACCGCTTTGCATAATAAGGGTACACGCCCTTGCACTGCACGTCGCCGGACATGCAGTTGCGCAGCTGATCCTCCTGCTGGGTCAGCAGAACATCCTCCGGGCGGCAGGTGAGCGGATAAACTGTGATGTGGCAGATCATGGTGCCAAAGCGGAACTCCGGGTTGATCTGCCGACCCAGCAGCACAGCCTTTGCGCTGGCAACGAACTGGTTGTGCAGGGCTGCGTAGCGCTTATCCGGGTCGTCCACCTGATGGCTGAAATCTTCTGTACCGTGGTTCAGGATGCCGCCGTGGTTCCAGTTGCCCACTGCCGTGGTCAGGTCGTTGATCTCGTTGAAGGGGATCCAGTATTTTACCACATCTTTATAGCGGCGGAACAGCACCTCCGCAAAGCGCAGATAGCAGTCGATGCTGCGGCGATCCACCCAGCCGCCCATCGCAGTGACCATGTTCAGCGGCATCTCATTGTGATACAGGGTGACCAGCGGCTCAATGCCGTATTTTTTCAGCTCTGCAAATACCTTATCGTAAAACTGCAGACCCGCTTCGTTGGGCTCCGTCTCGGTTCCTTTTGGGAAGATGCGCGGCCAGTTGATGGACATCCGATACACCTTGAAGCCCATTTCTGCAAACAGCGCAATGTCCTCTTTATAATGGTGATAGAAATCGGTGCCGCTGTGGCTGGGATAATAGTTCCGGCTCTCGTCGATCTCAAGCGTAATGCGGCGCGGCAGCTGATGGGTGCCGGCTACCATTGCATCGGCCAGGCTCGGGCCTTTGCCGTCCGCATCCCAGGCACCTTCTACCTGATTGGCCGCCGTTGCACCGCCCCAGAGAAATCCTTCGGGAAAGCTCTTACGACACTGTTCCATATCAAAGCTCCTTTTTAGTAAAATAAATTTGACTAAATCCGGCCTGTCTCCATCAGGCTCATCATTTTTATTCTAGCACGTGCGCGAATGAAATGCAATATATTTCATCGATTTATCTAATTTTTTTGTCAAAGCAAAAAATTGTTCATTATTTTTCAATTTTCTCTTGACATTTCCCTATTGCAATGCTATCCTGATGTCAATGAAATAAATTTCATTCATACACATGGAGGCATTGCGATGAATCAGATCATTTCCACCCCGGCAGCTCCGGCTGCTATCGGCCCTTACTCTCAGGCAATTCAGGCTGGCGGCCTGCTGTTTCTGTCCGGCACCATGCCCATCGATCCTGCTACCGGCGCATTGGCCGAGCCGCAGATCGCCGCACAGGCAGAGCAGGTGATGAAGAACATCGGCGCTGTGCTGCAGGCTGCAGGCTGCACCTTTGAGGACGTAGTCAAAACCACCTGTTTCCTGGCAGACATGGCTGACTTTGCTGCGTTTAACGAGATCTACGCCCGCTACTTTACCGGAAAGCCGGCTCGTTCCTGCGTGGCAGTGAAGTCTCTGCCCAAGGGCGCACTGGTTGAAGTTGAAGTCATTGCTTCTCATTAAAGCAAAAAAGGCACAAAGCCTTTTTGGAATAATGCAAAATCATAAGGAGGCAACAATATGGCAACAAAGGTATCCATCCCGGCTCTGATACAGGCTCTTGGCGGCAAAGAGAACCTTGCACAGGCCACTCACTGCGCGACTCGTCTGCGTGTGACCACCCGCGACAAGAGCAAGATCGATGAAGCCGCTCTGAAGGCGATCCCCGGTGTGCTGGGCGTTGTGAACAACGGCACACAGACCCAGATCATCATCGGTGCCGAAGTAAACAATGTTTACAAGGACTTTATTGCGCAGACCGGTGTGGACGAGGAAGCCCCCATCGATGAGAACCTGGATCTGAAGGATGAGCTGAAGAACAAGAAGGGCAAGCTGCTGACCCGCTTCTTTGAGACGGTCGCCGCTATCTTCAACCCCATCGTTCCCGCTCTGGCCGGCTGCGGCTTCCTGTCCGCACTCATCTGCATCTTCATGGCGCTGGGTTTTGACTCCTCTGCTCCCACGTTCAAAACCATCATTGCCATTTCCATGGCCATCTTCACCTTCCTGCCCTTCCTGCTGGCAGCCAGTGCAGCCAAGGTATTTAAGATGAACATGTTCGTTGCCATGACCATCTGTGCAGGCATGATGTCCTCCACCTGGTCCGGTCTAATTGCCGACGGCGTGTCCAGCTACAGCTTCCTCGGCATTCCCTTCCGCGTGATCAACTATTCCTCCTCTGTGCTGCCGGTGGTATTTGCCGTTCTGGTGGCATCCTATATCGAGCGCTTCCTGGACAAGATCATCCCCGGTGCGCTGAAGATCATTCTGGTGCCCGCACTGACTATCCTGATCGCCACCCCCGTCACCCTGATCACCGTCGGCCCGCTGACCTACTGGCTGGGTGAAGAGCTGGCCATCGGCGTCAACTGGCTGTTTGAGAACGGCGGTGTGTTCTCCGGCATCGTCTACGGCGGCATCTACTCCTCCATGGTTCTGCTGGGCATCCATCACGGTATGGTTCCCGTGCTGACCCAAATGCTGACCGCACAGGGCTTCAACTACGTATCTCCCACTTCCGGCGCTGCCAACATCGGCCAGGCCGGTGCCGCCTTCGGCGTGTGGATCAAGAGCCATGATAAAAATCAGAAGGCCAACGCCCTTTCTGCCTGCATTGCCGCCTGCACCGGTATCACGGAGCCGGTCGTCTACGGCGTCACGGTCCCCCTTGGCAAGCCGTTCCTGTTTGCCGGCATCGGCGGCGCAGTTGGCGGCGGCTTTGCCGCAGCCCTTCACCTGAAATCTTTTGCAATGGGCGGCCCGTCTTTCCTGAGCTTCGGCATGTTCACCGGCGGCGAAAACCCCTTCCTGAACTGTGCACTGGTCATGGCCGGTTTTGTCATCGCCTTTATCGTGGCTGCCGTGCTGACCGTGCTGTTCTGGAACCCTGACGAAAAGAAAAAGGCCTGATCGCACTGGAAATTTTCCGGTTTCTGTGATAGGCTGAATAAAACGCAGAACAAAACGGGAGTAACGGTGTTTGCTCCCGTTTTGTCGGTTATAGGAGAAGGCTATGCAAACGATAAAAGAAAAGATGATCCCCGCGTTCCGCGATGCAAACGGCGGCCTGTTTCAGGCCGTGGAAAAGGCCGATGTGGGCAGTGCATATCAGGATCTGGAAAAGCAGGGTGTTGCCTTGATGGGCTGGGCGGATCCCTTTATGCCGGATCGTTCGCTGCCGGAACCGGTAGCAGCTGCCTGGCTGGACGCAGTGCGCGCCGAGAGCGCACCGCACTACACCGCGCCGATCGGCGACCCGGCACTGAAAGCCGCACTGGCCAAAAAGCTGAAGCAGCAGAACGGTTTGACTGTGGATCCGGAGCGCAACATCCTGATCACGCCCGGTTCGGACTCCGGCCTGTACTTTGCGATCCTGCCTTTTGTGGGTCAGGGCGATGAAGTGTTGATTCCCTCGCCCAGCTACCCCAACAACTTTCTGGACGTAAAGATCATGGGCGGCGTGCCGGTCGCCGTGGAACTGGATGCTGCGGACGGTTATCAGCTGAGCCGCGCACAGCTGGAAGCCAAATATACTGCCCGCACCCGCATGGTGCTGCTGACCCACCCCAACAACCCCACCACCACCATTTACAACCGTGCCTCGCTGCAGGCGCTGGCCGATTTTGTGCAGGAGCACGACCTGATCCTTGTTGTGGATCAGGCTTTTGAGGACTACACCTTTGGTGCTGAATGCCTGACCCCAGCGGCTCTTCCGGGCATGTTTGAGCGCACAGTGACCGTTTTCAGCTTTTCCAAAGGCATGGGACTGAGCGGGATGCGTGTGGGCTACATCGTCTGCTCAGACCAGATCATGGATTCCATGTACGCCAACGCCGTAGGCGTGATCGGTGCCACCTCCACCTCCGGCCAGAAGGCTGCACTGGCTGCACTGGAGCATCCGGAGTTCATGCAGGAGTTTGCCCGCGCCTATGAGGTGCGCCGCCGGAAGGCTTACGAGATCCTGAACTGCGTGCCCGGTGTCCACATGGCGCTGCCGGAGTCCGGCTTCCTTGGCTGGATCGATGTTTCGGAACTGGGCAATTCCACCGAGATCGCACAGTATCTGGTGACCCATGCACGCGTCTCGCTGAACGATGGTGTCAACTATGGCCCCGGCGGTGCCGGACACCTGCGCATCGTGCTGGGCGTCTACAAGGACGACCAGAAGGTGATCGATGCACTGGAGCGCATTCGGGACGCGCTTTTGGCCTACCCCCGCAAATAAATTCGCGCTTTCCCCTTTTCAATTTCCCCTGTGTCGTGCTAAAATGAAGGGTAGTAAGAAATCAGGCAAGGACAGGAGAGAACAATGGCAAAGGGAATTGGCCCCGTGAAACTGACACGGGCAGATCAGAAGATCCTCAAATCGTATATCCCCACTCTGCAAGGGCTGGCAGCTTATCTTGGCAGCAGCTATGAGATCGTGCTGCACTCGCTGGAAGATTACGATCACTCTGTGATCGGCATCATCAACGGCGAGCACACCGGCCGCAGGATCGGTGCCCCCATCACCGATCTTGCTCTGGATATGCTGGACGAGCTCTCTGCGGGCGGCAAGGCCTCCACGGTGTATTTCAGCCGGAACAAAAAAGGGGAACCGCTCAAATCCACTACCATCGCCGTGCGCGGCGAACATGACCGGATCATCGGCCTGATCTGCATCAATCTGTATCTGAACACCTCTCTGTGCGACATTCTGGACGGGCTGACGCCCGGCACCGTGCAGGCCATGGCCGCGCGGGAGAATTTTGCCGCCGATGCGAAGGAGCTGATCGTTTCGGCGCTGGAACCTGTGCGTGCACGGGTCATGGCAGACGATTCCATTCTGCCTTCCAACAAAAACAAAGCGATCGTAGAGGAACTGGATCAGAAGGGAATGTTCCGGCTGAAGGACTCGGTGGTTTTTGTGGCCGAGCAGCTGGGCATTTCCCGCAATACGATCTATATGCACCTGCGCAACCATCGCAAGCGTACTGAGAACAACTAAAATGCAAAGGAGCCGCTGCTCCGGGAGAAGTTTCCCCGGAGCGGCGGCTCCTTTCTTTTTTGTTTTTACCCCAGCAGCTCCAGCACACTGGCCTTCGGGCGGGCACCCACGGCCTGACGCACCAGCTTGCCCTGCTCAAACACCAGCAGGGTGGGGATGCTCATCACGCCGAACTGGCCTGCCAGCTCCGGCTGCTCGTCCACGTTCACCTTGCCCACCTTCACATCGGTGCGCTCCTCGGCCACCTCGTCCACAACGGGACTGAGCATGCGGCAGGGGCCGCACCAGCTGGCCCAGAAGTCCAGCAGGACAGGCTTTGCGCTCTGCAGTACCTCCTGCTCAAAATTTTCCTTCGTGATCGTAACAACTGCCATATTTCTACCTCCTGAAAGGGTTCGTTCGTGGTTGTTCTTATGGCATCAGTATACCCAAAACGCCGGGGCTTTTCCGTAACCGGGTCACATTGGGGCGCAAAAAAGCCCGGAGCAGGAAGAAAGAATACTGCTCCGGGCGGGGAATGGTTATGTTATTGTGCTGTCAGGCTCAGACTTCCTGCATGGCGTTCTTGCCTGCAACGTAGCCGTAGTACATGGCCATGGAGTGGCTGACGCCCTTCAGGCCGATAGGGTACTCGGTGGCAAAGCGGTTGCCCTGCACGTTGCCTGCCACATACAGGCCGGGGATCACGTTGCGGTCGGCATCGAAGGTGTGGCAGTTCTCGTCGCTCTCCAGACCGCCGATGCACACCAGCAGCAGGGCGGTGGTGAACTTGTCGGCGTAGAAGGGGCCGTTCTCCAGCGCCCACATGCGGGATGCGGGCTTGTGGAAGTCCTCGTCGTAGCCGTCTTTGGCCAGCTGGTTGTAGCGCTGGATGGACTCCAGTGCAGTCTGCTGGGCAGCGGTGTCATCCGGGTAGATCTTTGTCACCAGCTCTTCCAGCGTGTCAGCCTTGACAGCGCGGCCATCGGCCACGGCTGCCTCCAGCTGATAGGGGCTCTTGTAGTTGCGGTAAGTGGTGTTGTTCTTGGGGCCCTCTGCCTCGCTGGCGTAGTCCTCGTAGTAGCAGGCACCGCCGTGGGCTGCGGGCATGTAGGGCAGCTGCTGGGGCCAGTTGGAGTCGAAGATCTGCCAGCTCTCGCGGTTCTTCTGCAGCTCGATCTGGTTTTCCAGCTGCTGGCCGGGCAGGTCCTCGTTCATGAAGCGCTTGCCGTTCAGATCCAGATTCAGGAAGCCTGCATTGCCCATGACGCCCACACCGGACAGGTCGGCACCGCCGCCCATATGGTGGATCATGGGTGCGTGGCTCTGCTGCACCTGAGCGCCTGCCCACATGCCCAGCTGGATGCCGTCGCCCTGATTGGTGAAGCTGCCCTCCACGTCCACGTTGGTGAACAGGCACTGGATGTTGTTCTCAATGACTTCGGGGCAGAAATGCTGCAGCATCTTGGTGTTCTGGGAGTAATCGCCGGTGGACAGGATGACGCCCTTGGCGGCGTTGCACTTGATGTACTCGCCGGTGGCAGCATCGCGGGCATACAGGCCCACGCAGCGGCCGTCCTCCATGATGAGCTTTTCCACAAAGCAGCCGTAGAAGGTGTCCACGTTGCCGGTGTCAACGGCCTTCTGCATGTTGGCATTGACGGTGACGGACTGGTTGGGCAGGAACTCCACGGAGGTGGGGTAGCAGGGGAAGCGCTCCTGCTTCCAGTCGTAGTTCTCGGGCAGCGGGTAGAAAATGGGGATCAGGAAGTTGTTTGCATTCTCGTCGGGGATGGCGCTGCGGGTGGTCTCGGCGTAGTACAGCTCCGGGTTTGCTTCCACCCACCAGTCAAAGGCATCGCCGATGTTGTGGGCCCACTTGCTCATAATGGAGCGCTTGCAGCGGTAGGTGCTTTCCACCATGTGAGAATCCACGATCTCGTCGATCTGCTCACGGGTCCAGGTGTTGCGGCCCCACTTGGCCTGCACATTGCCGTTGATGACGGCATACTCGCCGCTGCGGCACTGGGGACCGTCCGCCTTTTCAAAGGCTGCCACCTTGCCGCCGTCCTCGGCGATGCTGCGCACGGCTGCCACACCGGCAATGCCGCAGCCCACCACGGCCACATCCACGTCCACCGTCTTGGTGACCTTGCTCTCGTCGATCTCCGGCTCGGTGCCCAGCCAGTCGTTCTCCGAAGCGGCAGCGGTGCTGTCTGCGCCGTCTGCCTTGACGCCCATGGCCTGCTCGATGCAGCTGGCAGCCGCCTTCTTGACGGCATTGGTGGTGACGGTAGCGCCGGAGATGTTGTCGATCTCGGTGCCCTGTGCGGCCATGATGGCCTCCTGCAGGGTGGGTGCGGCCACGCCGCCGATGCTCTCGGTCTCGTTGGAAGCATCGATGACCACCTCGGTGATGGCGGTCTCGCTGAAGGTCATGGTCACCTTCACCTCACCGATGCCGGTGGCCGTGCCGGTGTAGGTACCGGCGGTGTAGATGGCATCGCCGGTAGCGGCGGTGCTGGAAGAAGCTGCGGAGTTGCAGGCAGCCAGTGCACCGGCGGTGACACCGCTCATGGCGGCAGCGGCGGCGACCTTCAAAAAGCCTTTGCGGGAGATCTTTTCCATTTGGATTTCCTCTTTCTTCTCATCAATTTCTCTTCGTCTCTGCGGGAGTTTTTCCCGCGCCGCACTTAGTATAAAATATAACGAAGTAAAAGGGAAACAAAAAAATCTTGTCATCCTAATAAAAAGTGTTTATAACCGTCTCCCGCCATGCTATACTGAGAGCAGACGGATCTTCCCCTGCACAGAAAGGAGCTTTTTTCGGATGAACGACCACCAGCTGCTGTGTTTTCTCACCGTGAGCCGGACCCTGAATTTCACCACAGCCGCCCGGGAGCTGTACTGCACCCAGCCCGCCCTCAGCTACCAGATCCGCAGTCTGGAAAAGGAGCTTGATCTGGCCCTGTTTGAGCGCAGCACCACCCGCGTGGCGCTGACCGAAGCAGGCCGGGCCTTTGTGCCGCAGGCGGAGGGGATCTATCGCAGCATCCTGAACGCCCGCACCGCACTGAAGGGCTTTGCCCGGCGGCGCACACTGACCCTGCGCCTGCCGCCGGTGCTGCTGCAGCGGGATCCCATTTATCCCATCCTGATGGCACGGCTGCACGCCGCGCTGCCGGGATATGAGTTTGCGGTGGACACTCGGCCCGTGTCACGCAACCCCCACGAAATGCTCTGCAGCGAGGCAGACGCAGCCCTCTATCTGCCCTTTGGGCCGCTGCAGCCGGAGATCGAGCGCCTCCCCATCCTGCACAACACCTTTTACCTGATCGTATCGCCGGAGCACCCGCTCACAGGGCGCAGCACTCTGGCGCTGGCCGATCTTGCCGGGCAGCAGCTATTTTATGAGCCGCTGTATCAGGAAATGGTGGATCTTGCCGTTGTTCAGCCCGGCCTGCCGTTTTCCGCACCAAGCTGGCACATGGTGGAAAACTACGAGTGTGTTTACAACGATCTGCTTGCCGGGCGCGGCATGTTTTTGTGCCCGATGAAATACCCGGCCTTTCCGGCGGCATGGTATCTGCCGCTGCAGCTGCCGTTGCCGGACACCTGTCTGCTGACCCTGCGGGACGACCCGCGTCCCGAGATCCAACGGCTGCGGGAGGTATTTACCGCTGTATACGCCAGCCGCGCAAAGCTGCTGGGCGAGGCGTAAAAAGCAGCGCCGGAACGGCAAAATCGTTCCGGCGCTGCTTGTTTCAGAAGAGATCAGGCTTCTTCCGGCACATCATCAAAACCGATGAACCAGAGGATCGCAAAGGTGGCCACAAAGGCGATCGCGGCAGAGATCAGTGCGTTGATCACGTTCATGGGATTTTCACCGACATACAGGCCGATGGCTGCCAGACCGGCACCACCGCCGCCAAAACGGCGCACACCGGTCAAACCGGCATACAGGCCGCCCAGACCACCGCCGATGGTGGTGGCGATGAGAGGCTTACGCAGACGGACGTTGACGCCGAACAGAGCAGGCTCCGTCACGCCCAACAGAGCGGTCACACCGCCGGAAACGGCCAGCTGACGGAAGTTCTTGTTTTTGGTCTTGATGGCAACGCAGAGGGCTGCGGCACCCTGTGCAATGTTGGAAGGCAGATTACCGGGGCCGATGACCGTCTCATAGCCCAGCATGGACAGAGAGTTGACATAAGCGGGCAGCAGGCTGTAGTGCATACCGGTCATGACCAGGAACGGCATAAAGGCACCGATGACGGTGGGCAGTGCCCAGGGGCAGACCTTTTCAATGGCCAGCAGGACGCTGACCAGACCATCGCCGATGATGCTGCCCAGAGGGCCAAGCACGCACAGGGAGATGGGAGCCATGATGAGGATGGTGAGCACCGGCCGCAGGATGAACTTGACCACAGAGGGCACGACCTTATTGACAAATCGTTCCACGTATGGCAGTACCAGCGTGATAAGGAAGATGGGGATGACTGAGGAAGAATAGGTTACCATCTTCACCGGCAGACCCAGCACATGGACCACATCGGCATCGGCTTTCAGGGCGATGAAGTTCGGGTGCAGCAGGATGGCCCCCAGCAGCATGGCCATCTGCGGGTTGCAGCCGAACTTTTTGGCCGCGGAGTTGGCCAGGAAGATCGGCAGGAAGTAATAGGAAGAGTCTGCGATGAAGTTGAGGAAATAGTACAGATTTCCGCTCTTGTCGATCCAGCCGAAGAGGGTCAGCACAGACAGCAGAGCCTTGATCATACCGGCACCGGCGATCAACGGCATCAGCGGGGTGAACACACCGGCCAGCGTGTCCAGAATGATGCTGACCCTGCTCTTCTTTTCCTCGGCCGGGGCGGCAAGCTGTTTGACTTCCTTACCGCCGAAGTCGCCCAGTTTCATCAGTTCATCGTACACGGCAGCCACTTCGTTGCCGATGATGACCTGATACTGGCCGCCTTTGTTCACGACACCCACCACGCCGGGTACGGCTTTGACCTTGGCCTCGTCCACGCCGTCCATTGACTTGAGGTTGAACCGCAGGCGGGTGACACAGTGGGTCAGAAATGTAACATTTTCTGCGCCGCCGACCTGTTCCAGCACCTGCTGGGCAGTTTTCTTTGCATCCATTTGTTTTGCCTCCTTCAATATCCTAAAAAATGCATTGCTTACAGGGCGGTGTCTGCGCCGTTGCTTGCAATGACTTTTTTGTACCATGCAAACGACTTTTTCTTTTTGCGGGCCAACGTGCCGCTGCCGTCATCCTTCTTGTCTACGTAAATGAAGCCGTACCGTTTGCGCATCTCGCCGGTGCCCACCGAAATAATGTCGATGGGACCCCAGCAGGTGTAGCCGATCACCGGAACGTCATCCAGCTCAATGGCCTGCCGCAGCGCATCAATGTGACTGCCCAGAAAACGGATGCGGTAATCGTCCTGAATGCTGCCATCCGGCTCTACGGTGTCGATGGCACCCAGACCATTTTCCACAACGAACAGCGGCAGTTCATACCGGTCATACAGCTCATTCAGTGCGATGCGCAGGCCGTCCGGATCGATGGGCCAATCCCAGTCGGTACGCTGGAGATACGGATTGCTGCGTTCTACACAGCAATCCGTATCTTCCGTTGCACGGGCAACTGAAGAAAAATAATAGCTGAATGCGATGTAATCCACAGTTCCTGCGGCCAGCAGCTCGGCATCGCCCGGCTGCATCTCTACCGAAGTGCCCATGCGCCGCAGCTGTGCCGTGCACAGGCTGGTGTAGTGTCCGCGGCACATCACATCGGTGTAATAATAGTTCGGCATCATCTGGAATCTCTGTGCCAGCACATCCTTGGGTGCGCAGGTGCGCGGGTAGGTGGTGGGATACTGGATCATGCAGCCGATTTTATTTTCCGGGTCGACCGCATGCCCGATCTGCACGGCCTTTGCACTGGCAAGGAACATGTTGTGGCTGACCAGCGCTTTGACAGCGTTGTGCTCCTCGCCTTCGGCAAAGAGCACGCCTGCCTGATGGTATGGCTCGCTCTGGTTCATGGTCTCGTTGATCTCATTGAAGGTCATCCAGTACCGGACCTTTCCCTTGTAACGCCGGAACACCGTTTCACAGTACCGGGCAAAGAAATCGATCAGGGCTCGGTTACGCCAGGAACCATAGTGCTGCACCAGATACAGCGGCGTTTCGTAATGCGAAAGCGTGACCACCGGTTCGATCCCGTAGCGGTGCAGCTCGTCGAACACACGGTCATAGAAAGCAAGCCCGGCCTCGTTCGGCTGCAATTCATCGCCCTGCGGAAAGATGCGCGGCCAGTTGATGGACATTCGGAAGCACTTGAAGCCCATCTCGGCAAACAACGCGATGTCCTCTTTGTAATGGTGGTAAAAATCCACGGCTTCATGGCTAGGGTAGTAGTTGCCCTCCATGACCTGTGTATGAATCTCGCGCGGGACGCCGTGGCGTGCACCTTTTTCCACGTCGGCAATGCTCAGGCCCTTGCCATCCGTCTGGTAGGCACCTTCGTACTGGTTGGCGGCGGTCGCACCGCCCCACAGGAACTTTTTTGGCATCTCCATAAGCTTGAAAACCTCCTTGCAGGTATAGAATACTTGCAGGGAGGTTTTTGTGCAATATTTTTTAAACTTATTGGTACAGTGTTAATTTTTCTGTTTCTTTTTGCACGATCAAAAACGGAACAGTGTTTCATTCCGCATTTTCTTTGTGCAGATTCAACAAAATAGGATTGGTGGAGGTGCGGTGCTGTTCCAGCTCTCGGGCGCGTTCCAGCTTGTAGGTATAATTCTTCTGGTAGTTCTGCCGGAAGTACTCGGAATACAAGATGTCCAGTAGAAGGGTCATGGACAGATGGGAAGCATAGTCCCCAAGATTCTGATAGATGCTTTCTTTGGTGGAAAGGGTCAGCTTGCAATCCGCATAACAGGTCAGGCTGTTTTCGCCAAAGCTGGTCAGCGCAAGGATGGGTGTTCCGGAGCGTTTGCACTGCCGGGCAATCTCCAGCATCTGCGCCGTTTCGCCGGAATAGGAAATGATCATGGCAAGGTCCCTCTCGGACAGACAGCAGGCCTGATACCGCTGGTAGTTCAGATTGTTGAAAATGACCACCCGCTTGCCGATCTTGAGCATCTTTTCTCGGAAGGATTCGGCCTGATTGATGGCCGTCCCGGCGGAAAAAATGTGGATTTCCTCGTGATATTTGAGCAGGAGCACCGCTTTGTGCAGGTCTTCGTACCGGAGAAGCTGCATAGTGTCCTTGACGGCTTCTTCGTACAGCTCGCCGATGTTCTGCGCCACCCGCATGGGGCTGTCGTTTTCAGCAAAGGGAAAATTGAAATCCACCTTGCCCTGTTGCTGGTCGAGATATTCCAGTTCACGCACAAAATTTTGCTTGAAGTCATCAAAGCCGGTAAAACCCAGCTTTTTGCAAAGGCGCAGGACGGTCGGCGGAGAGGTGTAGGTCACTTCTGCCAGACTGCGGGTGGAATATTTGGCAATTTCCATCCCATGCGCCAAAATATAGGCGGCCAGCGTTTTTTCCCCTTCCGAAAGTTTTTCCTGAAACGCAAGTTTGTCCACGATCAGCATTGCGATTCTCCCTTCCGCTTTTTCTGTAAGCATATCATATCCTGCAGTATTTGGCAAAAAAATTTGCGGCATGCAAAAACGCCGCCGCGTCAGCAAATGACGCGGCGGCGCAGATACAGTGGGAGAAGCGCTTATTTGCCCAGCATTTCGTGGGCAGTCTTGCAGATGGTGGCAGCATCCAGACCGTAGAACTTCAGCAGATCCCATGCCGGGCCGGAGCAGCCGAACACGTCCTGCACGCCTACGCGGCGCACCGGAGTGGGCAGCTTTTCGCTCAGCACGGCGCAGACGGCCTCGCCCAGACCGCCGATGACGTTGTGCTCCTCGGCGGTGATGACCTTGCCGCACTCCTTTGCAGCCTTGAGGACGATCTCCTCATCCAGAGGCTTGATGGTGTGGATGTTGATGACCCGGGCGTGGATGCCCTCAGCGGCCAGCTGCTCCGCAGCCATGCGGGCTTCGTTGACCATCAGGCCGGTGGCGATGATGGCAATGTCGCTGCCCTCAGTGATCTGCTCACCCTTGCCGATCTCGAAGTGATAGTTCTCGGCATCGTGGAACACAGGCACAGCCAGACGGCCAAAGCGCAGATAGACGGGGCCTTCCATTGCGTAGGCAGCACGCACAGCGGCGCGGGCCTCCACATCGTCGGCGGGGCAGATCACGGTCATGCCGGGGATGCTGCGCATGAGGGCAAAGTCCTCGCAGCACTGATGGGAAGCGCCGTCCTCGCCCACCGAGATGCCGCCGTGGGTGGCACCGATCTTCACGTTCAGGTGGGGATAGCCAATGGAGTTGCGCACCTGCTCAAAGGCACGGCCGGCGGCGAACATGGCAAAGCTGGAAACAAAGGGCACGTAGCCCATGGTGGACAGGCCCGCAGCCACGCCCATCATGTTGCCCTCGGCAATGCCGCAGTCAAAGTGGCGATCCGGGTAAGCCTTGCGGAACATGCCGGTCTTGGTGGCAGCAGCAAGGTCTGCGTCCAGCACCACCAGATCCTCGTGGCCTTCGGCGGCCAGCTCCTTCAGGGTGTTGCCGTAGCTTTCACGGGTAGCGATCTTCTTCACATCTGCCATCTTAGTTTTCCTCCTGCTCCAGCGCGGCGTATGCGGCGTTCAGTTCCTCAATTGCGATCTTGTACTCGTCATCGTTGGGGCCCTTGCCGTGCCAGTCCACAGAGTTGGTCATATAGGAAACGCCCTTGCCCTTTGTGGTGTCCATGATGATGCAGGTGGGCTTTGCAGTCTCTGCATGGAATGCCTGCATGGCGGCTTCGATCTGGTCGTAGTCGTGGCCGTCGATGGTGACAACATTGAAGTTGAAGGCCTTCAGCTTCTCTTCCAGCGGGGCGCTGTTCATCACGGTCTCAGTGGTGCCGTCGATCTGCAGGTGGTTGCGGTCCAGCACAACGCACAGGTTGGAAAGGCCGTAGTGTGCGGCAAACATGAAGGCTTCCCAGCACTCGCCCTCTTCCACCTCGCCGTCGCCCAGGATAGTGTAGACGTTGATGGGCTTACCGGCGTGCTTGGCACCCAGTGCCATGCCGCAGGCGGCAGACACGCCCTGACCCAGACTGCCGGTGGACATATCCACGCCCGGGGTCTCGTTCATGTTGGGGTGGCCCTGCAGATAGCTGCCGATCTTACGCAGGGTCTTAAGGTCTTCCACCGGGAAATAGCCGCGCTCTGCCAGCGCTGCATACAGTGCCGGTGCAGCATGGCCCTTGGACAGCACCAGACGGTCGCGGTCGGCCTTCTTGGGGTCCTTCGGGTCAATGTTCATTTCCACGAAATAGAGGTAGCTCAGCAGCTCGGCGATATCCAGACTGCCGCCCGGATGGCCGCACTTTGCGCTGTGCGTGCCCTCGATCACGCCCATGCGGATGTGGCAGGCGTGCTTGGCCAGAGTAAGTTTTTCTGCATTTGTCATGATGGTCCTCCCGTATGAACCTCAGATTTGCACATGTTCAAAAAAGCCTTTCGTCAGCGCCGGTGCAGTCCTGCTGCCCGCAGCGCGCTCTTTTTCAAGTTTATATTAGCTATTCTATGCAAAAAGGTCAAGCTTCTTCATGCAAAATGTACACACGCGGGGAAATATTCATTGAAATTTGCCGCTTTTTGGTTAAATTGCAGGCTTTTTGCCGTATCTTGACAAAGCCAGAAGCATCTGCTATATTTTTCACAGATTCCGGCAGGAAGCCGGATGCGCAGGCAGAAGCCTGTTTTTTCCATTTGTGCGGAGCATCTGCTCCATCTGCGCGTTGTGCATGTGCGCGGCGCGGCGGGCCGGTCCAGGCCCTGCCATCTTATTTTTGTTGCTATAGACGCCACGAAGGGGTCTGCCTTTGGCTTGCAAGCCGGGCAGACCCCTTTTTTATCTGGCAAAAGGAGGAAGCTTTTTATGAAAACGAACCCCCATTCCACCACCCGCAGCCTCGT
>OGFE01000831.1_pt1 | contig 26340 bp, 19 predicted proteins | sample 1570811 | NCBI WGS metagenome assembly OGFE01 (sample SAMEA2581967, study PRJEB24529) | metagenome | biome: Human gut stool | place: China | collected 2011 | reverse complement strand
CGCCGCCCGCCATCGAGCAGAGTTTTACACCTAATTGGGGATAAAACAGCTCATGTCCGGAGGCGGTATCATTATCGTAGCACAGACGGTGATCCCACAGCTTTCAACGCTGTTCTCATAATTCATGGGGTCAATCATTGACAAAATCACTGAATTTATAAAGGAAATGCTGCAAGGATGGGTGCTGGACAATCTTGAAACGATGTTTACTGACGTGAATACGAAAGTAGGAACAATCGCCGGAGAGGTTGGGCAGACACCCAGCTCTTGGAACGCAGGTATTTTTTCCATGATAGATAACTTGTCAGATACAGTCATGGTGCCCATAGCAGGGATGATCATCAGTGCGATTCTCTGTTATGAGCTGATTACAATGGTAATGGATAAGAACAACATGCATGAGATGGGAAGCGAGTTTTTCTTCCGCTATCTTGTGAAAGCATGTATTGCAGTATTGCTTGTCAGCTATACATCTGACATTACCATGGCAATTTTTGATGTGGGCAACCATATTGTTACAAGTGCGGCAGGAGTCATTACCGGCTCCACGACACTGGATGTGACGAGTACATTACAATCCATGTTTAACAGCCAGCTCTCCACCATGGGGATAGGCGAACTGATTGGACTTGGAATAGAGACCATGATTGTCAGCTTATGTATGAAAATCATTTCCCTGCTAATCACCGTCATGCTATATGGGCGAATGATTGAAATATACCTTTATGTTTCAGTGGCTCCGGTTCCGTTTGCAACACTTAGTAACCGGGAATGGGGCGGTATCGGAAGTAATTATATCAAGGGACTTTGTGCTTTGGCATTTCAGGGATTTTTCATCATGGTATGTGTGGCAATCTATGCGGTGCTGGTATCCAGCGTTGCGGTTGCGAGCAATCTACATACGGCTTTGTGGTCAGTGGCAGCATATACCGTTATCCTGTGCTTCAGCTTATTTAAGACAGGTTCCCTTAGCAAATCTATTTTTAATGCACATTAAAGCAGCGTTATATCAGGAAGGAGGCTGTTTATGGCAATATCAGTCGCAGTGCCGAAGAATTTAAGCGGTATCAAGACAAAGGTGGCAATGAATCTGACAAAACGTCAGCTCATCTGTTTTGGTGCGGCAGGTGCGGTTGGGATTCCTTTTTATATCTTTACCAAAGATATCATCGGGACACAGGCATCCGCACTGATCATGGTGGCTGTCATGCTGCCGTTTTTCTTTCTGGCAATGTATGAAAAGGACGGCTTTCCGGCAGAAAAGATTCTGTACTTTATGATAAGACAGAAATTTCTCACGCCGGGAATACGCCCCTATAAATCAGAAAATCTCTACAATCAGTTAGAGGAACAGGAGAAAATGAAGAAGGAGGTGCGTTACCTTGAAGCAAAAGCCAAAGGCAAAACCGCAGGGCAGTAAAGGGAAAAATACCAAGCCTAAAGCGGGCTTAAGTTTTTCTGAAAAGAAAAGGCTGAAAGAGCTTCAGCGTACTCTTGCAGGAAACCATAAGGAACAGGAGAAGCCTACTACGGCACAGAATACCATTACTTTCAAAAAGATGTTCCGTGATGGTATCTGTCAGGTGACATCTGATTTCTACACAAAGATGGTGGAATTTTATGATATTAATTATGACCTTCTGGAAGTAGAGGACCAGGGGGAGATTTTAGAGGAGTACAGCAAGCTCATCAATTACTTTGACCCGTCTATCAGATTTGAACTGTTTTTATTTAACAGACAGGTCAATGAGCAGACGCTGATAGACCAGTTTGACATTCCTTTGCAGGGAGATGATTTTGACGATATCCGAGAGGAATATACGGAAATGTTAAAGAAACAGACTGCAAAGGGCAACAACGGTATCATTAAATCAAAATATCTTATTTTTGGTACGGAGTGTAAGGGATATAAGGAAGCGAAATCAAAACTGAATAACATTGAAAAGGATGTTATCAAAAACTTATTAAACCTTGGAACCCACGCCAAAAGCCTTGACGGAAAGGAGCGATTGCGTATCCTGCATGAGTATTTTAATCAGGATACCATGGAGCCTTTCCGTTTTTCATTTAAGGAGCTGGCAGAGTCCGGTAAGAGTGTAAAGGACTACATTGCACCGCCGGGCTTTGACTTCCGTTATCCGAGTCGGTTTAAGGCAGGAAAGATGTATGGCAGTGTCCATTATCTGGATATCATTGCACCACGTTTTAATGATGAGCTGTTAAAGAAGCTCCTTGATATTGATGATAACCTGACCATTACCATGCACATGCAGACGATGGACCCGGTCAAGGCAATCAAGATGTTAAAGGGTGCTTTGACCAACATTCAGAAGATGAAGATTGAAGAGCAGAAAAAGGCAGTCCGAAGTGGCTATGACATGGATATTCTTCCTACAGATATTATCACTTATGAAAAGGATACGCTGGAACTGCTTGACGATCTGAACACCAGTAACCAGAAGATTATCAAAATGACTTTCTTAATTACCTGTTATGGCAGGAGCAAAAGGGAGCTAGAAAATATTACACAGAGGGTGTCCGGCATTATCCAGCAGGCAAACTGTAACTTAAGATGTTTGCAGTATTTACAGGAACAGGGGCTTATGGCTTCCGCACCGATTGGATGCAATGATACGGGAATTGAGCGTGTGCTTACCACAAAGAGTACCGCTATTCTTGTGCCGTTCTGTACGCAGGAATTATTTATGCCTGCACCGGCAATCTACTATGGTTTAAATGCCCTGTCAAACAACATGATCATGGCAGACAGAAAGCGGCTTCGTACACCAAACGGAGTGATTTTAGGAACACCGGGTAGTGGTAAGTCCTTTAGTGCAAAGAGGGAGATTTTATCCTGCTTTCTTATGACAAGGGATGATGTGATTATCTGTGATCCGGAGGGCGAGTATTTTGCCCTTGTAGGAGCTTTGCATGGGCAGGTGGTAAAGCTGGCAACCAATTCCAAAGATTATCTGAACCCGATGAATATTCAGTTAAGCCATAAGGGGGATAAGGAAGCTCTTAAATTAAAGAGTGATTTTATCATTACCCTGTGTGATCTGATTGCCGGAGGGAAGGACGGTCTGGAGAATGATGAGAAGGGTATCATTGACGAATGTATCCGTCATATCTATGATGCCTATTTTGAAAATCCGATACCGGAGAATATGCCTATCCTTGAGGATTTGTATAATGCCCTTTTAGACCATAAGAATGCGAAAGCAGAGCGTATTGCCAATTCCCTTGTACTGTATGTGCATGGTTCGCAGAATTATTTTAATCACCGCACTAACGTGGACAGTAAGAACCATATCATGTGCTTTGATATCAGGGATTTGGGAAACCAGTTGAAAGAGCTGGGTATGCTCATCGTGCAGGATGCCGTATGGAACAGGGTGTCGCAGAACAGGGAGAGAAAAATCGCTACTCGTTATTACTGTGATGAGTTCCACCTTCTTTTAAAGGAGAGACAGACTGCCATTTATTCGGTGGAAATCTGGAAGCGTTTCAGAAAATGGGGCGGTATTCCGACGGGTCTGACACAGAACGTAGGTGACTTCTTAAAGTCGGAGGAAATCGAGGGTATTCTTGGTAACTCTGATTTTGTTTATCTGCTGAACCAGAACGCAAAGGATCAGGCGATACTTGCAGATAAGCTGGGGCTTTCGGAAAAGCAGCTTTCCCATGTAACCAATTCAGAGCCGGGTTCCGGTCTGATTCTGTTTGATAACGTAGTGATTCCTTTTGTGGATAAATACCCGACAGACACAAAGACCTATGCGATTATGAATACCAAACCAGAAGAAAGTGTGAAACAGGAGGATGTTGATTAGTGGCAGAAAAGAAAAAAGATAAATCAAAAAAACATCAGCCAAGAGATGCGGATAACATCTTTGGACAGAATGTCCAGAAGTCAGGGCTGTCAACAAAACGCAGAAATAAAAAGCAGTATCAGAAGCAGGACACTTTTGGACACAGTGAAAATCCTTCCGCAGAGCAGAAGAATTTGAAGTCTGAAAATATGGATGCGGATAGTAAGGGAAAAAGCGATTTTTCGCAGGAAAACAATACTTTTACAGAGGATTGTGACACGGAGCAGGAGGAACATCAGCAAAAGGATGATTACCACCGCAGGGATACCTACCACCAATCCCAGAAAAAAGGAAAATACCACAGACGGGAGTATCAGAACAGGGAACGGACAAAACAATCGGATTTTGAACGTGATTTCCAGAGGAAGGACAAAACCTTTACGGAAGGAGCAGAGCCGGAATTTCATGGAAGTAAAAAATTAGACAGACTGCAAAGTAAGGCAGAGAAAGCCGGGAAAAAGACCGAAGCTGCAAGAAAGAAGATACCAAAGAAAAAGGAGTATTCCTTTGAGAGTGTCTTTGATGAAAAGACAGGAAAGGCAAAGTATGTGCTGACTGCCGTGGAAAAAGAAAAGCAATTCAAACCGGATAGTCCGGTAAAAGTGGTTGCAGGCAGAGTCGGTGCAGAATATTCCAATTTTGCCCATGGCAAGGTTGCCGAAGTTGAGAAAGAAAATTCTGCGGTGGAAGGAGCACATAAGACGGAGCAGACAACAGAGGATGTCTATCATTTTGTGAAACGCAACCATAAAAGCAGATTGCAAAGGAAGAAAGAGAAAGTCGCAACGCTGGAGAAAAAGCAGTTTAAGAAAGAGGTCAATTTCCGGTATCAGAAGTTTTTGGAAGAAAATCCGGAGATGCAGGAACAAACCTTGAAAAAGCAGATGCAGAAACGATTGCAGAAACAGCGTATCAAGCGGGAGTATGCAAGGGCAAGGCGGGCAGGACAGGCAGTAAAGAATACAAAGGAAGCGGCTGCGAAATCAGCCAATTTTATTACCAAGGTTGCCAAGAAGATACAGGAGATAGCAAGCAGAAATGTTTCGCTTCTGGTAACAATCGGTATCTTTGCACTGCTTCTGATTATGATAATGACAGCCATATCGTCCTGTGGAGCGATGTTCTCAGATGGTATGAGTACCACACTGGCAGGAAGCTATATGAGTGTTCCGGCGGAGATTGATGCTGCGGACTTGGCGTTTTCCGAGCTGGAAATGGAATTGCAGAAAGAAATTAACGCCATAGAAACGGACTATCCAGATTATGACGAATACCGCTACAATCTGGATGCCATAGGGCATGACCCGTTTGTTTTAATCAGTTACCTGTCGGCAGTACATACGGAATTTACGGTAAGTGAAGTGCAAAGTGAGATAGAAAGCCTTTTTGAAGAAATGTATGAGCTGACCTTAAATCCTACTACGGAAACAAGGACAAGGACTGTAACAGATCCGGAAACGGGTGAGGAAACGGAGGAAGAATACACCGTAACCATACTTGAAGTAACACTGACAGCCACCGATTTAGGTGTGGTGGTAGCCGGACACATGAATGAGGAGCAGAAAGAAATCTATGCTCTTTACACTGAAACCCATGGGCTGACACAGCAGTTTTATACACCGCTTAATTTGTATTGGTACAGCTATGTGTCGAGTTATTACGGCTACCGTATTAATCCGGTCACAGGGCAGGAACAATTTCACCGTGGTGTGGATATAGTGGTGCCCACAGGGACAACCGTTCTGGCAGCGATGGATGGAACGGTTACAACAGCAACCTATGATGTTTCTTATGGTAATTATGTTGTGATAGAGGACAGCAATGGTTACTGCACCAAGTATGCACACATGGATACACTAAATGTCAGTGCCGGACAGACTGTTACACACGGAACAACCATAGGAACAACAGGAAATACGGGAAGCAGTACCGGAAGCCACCTTCATATCGAGTGTTTGTATAACGGGGAGTATTATAACCCGTTATTTTACTTTGATGTGGGTGAAGGAACACTTTATGGAGAAAGTCCGGGTGGTGGCGGTTCGCCGGGAAATGTCATACCACCTGATTCCTATGATGATGCAACAGTACAGGCACTTATGGAGGAAGTAGCAAGATATCTTGGTTATCCGTATGTATGGGGCGGTTCTTCTCCGTCCACGAGCTTTGACTGTTCCGGCTTTGTATGCTGGGTATTTACCAACAGCGGTGTTCACAATCTGCCTAGAACTACGGCACAGGGCATATATGACCAGTGTACGCCAGTGTCAGCGGCAGATGCAAAGGCAGGGGACATCATCTTTTTTACAGGTACTTACAATTCACCGGGACCTGTCAGCCATGTGGGTATCTATTGCGGAAACGGTGTAATGATACACTGCGGTGACCCAATCAAATATGCTTCTATCAATACACCATACTGGCAGAGTCATTTCTACAGTTTTGGTAGATTAAATTAAAAGCAGGAAGTGAGTATAAATGACAAAGGAAAGAATTGAAAAAGAGCTTCTGAAAGTCCGGGAGCAACTTGCAGGATTGCAGGCAAGGCAGAAGGACTTGGAGGAGCAGTTACAGATGGCAGAGGATGCGGAGAAGATGAAATTCATTGAGAAAAATAAAATCTCTCTGGAACGGCTGATGTTAATGAACAAAGTCAGCGAGGAAGAAATTTTACACCTGTTAAAGAAAAAGGAACAGGAACAACAATCAGAAAAGGAGGCAGTAAGCCATGAAAAAAATGAAGTTATCAGCTAAGGCGGTGTTATCGCTTGTTTTATCAGCAGTTTTATTCTGTATGCCCGGTTTGGGATTTGCCATGAACGGGAATTATGCAGTGAGTGTTCATGCGGAGGATACAGAGCCGGAAAGCAGCTCTGAGGAAAACAGAACCGAGAATGACACAGAGCAGGAAACGGAAAGTGGTTCTGAAGAAAACAGCACGGAAGAGGATACGGTATCCGGTGGTGAGGTGAAAGAACCGGAGTGTACCTGTGAGGATAAATGTGGTGCGTATGAATACGACCATAATTGCGAGGTATGCGTGAAAGATTACAAGCTCTGTGCATATAAAAAGCCGAATGTCACAATCCAGATCAATCAGCCGGATGGGTGGCATAATGACAAAGCAACCGTGACATTTACAGTTGCGGATGTGGCACATACAGGGAATTTTGAAATTGCCAAGATACAGGCAAAGGTAGGACAGAATGGAAGCTGGACGGATGTGACAGAGGACAGAAAGCTGGAGATTTCTGAAAACTGTACGGTGTATGTGCAGGTCACTGACCAGAAGGGAAATACCTATGAGAGAAGCCGTGCAATCAAATGTTTTGACACCACAAAGCCTACGCTTAATGCTGCGGTCAGTGACGGACTTTTGAGTGTGCAGGTACATGATACGGATTCCGGAGCGAAAGCAGTCTATGTTAGCGGATATGAATTTACAGACCTTACAAACGGAACTTTGAATATCCGCCTGCAGCAATTTGATGCGGGGTATGAGTATTTTACCATTTCTGCAATGGACAATGCCGGAAATATGTCGGAGGTTTATAAAACGAAAAATCCATACTACAAAGACCCGGCAGATGAGAGTGATGAAAATCCGGCAGAACAGCTTCCGGTCAATGCAGAAGCTACCAAGCCGGGAAGTGCCACGGGAACTGTAACAGAGCATACAAAGACAGACAGTAATGGAAATACCTCTTCACAGACAAATCCTGCGGAACAGAAAAAGCAGGCAATGGCGGAAGCGGATGCTTCGGAGAAAGCAGAGAATGAGAATAAGGAGAGTAAGCAGTCCGAGCAGGGCAAGGAATTTTATACCATTCAGACAGCATCGGACAAGGTGTTTTATCTGATTATCGACAGAGATGGTGAGGAAGAAATGGTCTATTTTCTGACAGAGATTACGGAAAATGACTTGCTGAATACCACATCTGATAACAGTGAGACCTTACCGAAAAACTCCGCTGCATTAGAGTCTGCAATCCCGACTTCTGAAAGTGCATTGCCGAATAATAATGCAGAACAGGGAAATAAGCAGGAGGAAGATACAGAGGGAACAGAAGAAGATACAGAAAGCACCGGGGAACCGGAAGAAACGGAGGTTAAAGAGCAGGCAAATCCTATGATTTCCTATATCCTGATGGGAGGTCTTGCAGTGGCAGTAATCGGAGGTGCGTATTATTTCAAGGTGGTACGCAAAAAGAAAGAGGACTTCATCGAGGACGAAGATGAGGACGAGGAAGATAACGAAGATTATGAGAATGAAGATGAGGAATCAGAGGACTGTTCGGATGATGATTTCTTTGAGGAACAGGAGAAAGAATAATGCGGTTAGTGATAGCAGAAAAGCCAAGTGTGGCACAGTCAATTGCCAAGGTGCTTGGTGCAGATGAAAGAAAAGACGGATACATGGAGGGAAACGGTTCTATCGTTTCATGGTGTGTGGGGCATCTGGTTGAGTTGGCACAGCCGGATGCTTATTCTGATGCGTGGAAAAAGTGGACTTACGACAGCCTGCCTATGATACCGGAGCATTGGCAGCATGAGGTCAAGAAAGGCACGGTTGCTCAGTACAGGGTATTAAAGGAGCTGATGCATGATACAAGAGTAGACAGCGTGGTATGTGCCACGGATGCAGGGCGGGAAGGAGAGCTTATCTTCCGTCTGGTGTATGAACAGGCAGGATGCAGCAAACCGATGAAACGCTTATGGATTTCTTCCATGGAGGAAAGTGCCATAAGGGAAGGTTTTGAGAATTTAAAGCCGGGAAGTGACTACGATCACTTATACCATTCTGCGCTTTGCAGACAGGAAGCGGACTGGCTTGTGGGTATCAACGGTACAAGGCTTTTTACCGTTTTATATGGCGGCAAGGTGTTAAAGGTGGGCAGGGTACAGACACCTACTCTTGCCATGCTTGTAGAGCGTGAAGCAAAGATTATGAATTTCAAGAAAGAGCAGTATTTTATGGCTCATATCCTCTGTGGCGGCGTGGATGCGGTCACAGAGAGGATTGACAATAAAACAGAAGCAGAAAATGTTGTAGGAGTTTGTCTGAATGGACAGGCTCTTGTTACGTCTGTGGCAAAGGAAGAAAAAGCAGTAGCACCGCCGAAGCTCTATGACCTTACCACACTTCAGAGGGATGCAAACCGCCTATTCGGTTTTACTGCAAAGCAGACTTTGGAGTACACCCAGAGCCTTTATGAAAAGAAGCTGTGTACCTATCCGAGAACGGACAGCCAGTATTTGTCTGATGATATGGAGCAGACAGCCGGAAATGTGATTGAAGCAATTTTGGGTTCCATTCTGTTTGAGGAAAATAGGATGTTCAATCCGGATATTAAGCGTGTGTTAAACAGCAAAAAGGTCACAGACCACCATGCGATTATCCCCACAATGGAGATTGCCAAAGCTGACCTTGCAGCCCTGCCGGAAACGGAGCGAAAGATTTTATCCCTTGTGGCCAACAGGCTGCTGTGCGCTACGGGGGAGAAACATCTTTATGAAACAGTCAAGGCAGAGTTTTCCTGTGGCGGTTACACCTTTGCCACTTCCGGCAAGTCGGTCTTAAAAAACGGGTGGAAAGATTTTGAAGATGCCTTTAAGCGTTCTTTTAAGACCACGGAAGAGAAAGAGCAGGAGGATAAGAAGCTTCCAGAGCTTTCCGAGGGGCAGACCTTTGACGGGGTACAGACGAAAATCAGCGAGCATTACACCACACCGCCGAAACATTTTACGGAAGATTCCCTTCTTTCTGCAATGGAGCGAGCCGGAAACGAGGACATGAGTGACGATGTGGAGCGTAAGGGACTCGGTACACCTGCCACCAGAGCAGACATTATCGAGAAGTTAGTTAAGGACGGTTTCGTGAAACGTGAGAAAAAGCAGATGATCCCCACAGAGGACGGAATGAAGCTGATTACGGTGCTTCCTGATGTGGTGAAGTCCCCAAGACTTACCGCTGATTGGGAAAATGCCCTTACCCTTGTAGCAAAGGGTGAGTATTCCATGCAGGAATTTATGGATGGAATTGCGGATATGGTAAAGAACCTTGTGCAGACTTATCACAGCATTAGTGACGAACAGAAATCCATGTTTGAAGGAAATCAGAGCGCACAGGAAACCCTTGGAAAATGTCCGAAATGTGGCGGGGATGTGGTAAAGGGAAAATATGGAGCTTACTGCAAAAGTAAGTGTGGTATGAATGTCGGCAAGGCTATGGGGACTGTACTTTCCGATACGCAGATTAAGAGTATGCTGGAGGGGAAAAAGACTTTCGTCAAGGGTTTAAAGGGAAAGAAAGGCACTTACGATGCTTACCTGATTCCAGAAGGAATTGAGGATTATTCCTATACCAAAGATGGCAAGGAAATCAAAGGTTCACAGTATAAGGTCAAGCTGGAGTTTGCAAAAAGAAGTAAGTAACAGCACAGAAAATTGAGGATACGAACATGAATGAAGTAAATGAAAATGTAACTGTAAACGGAGCCGGAACACAGGATGAGGAGCCTGCGGCAAAGAATAATGAAACCAAAGCGGAGAAGTTCATCCGTCTTGGAGAATACCGCATGAACAAAGCGATTGATGCGATTGGAAGATTGGAACACCTTGCCAACAGGTCCGCCTATGAATATACAGCGGAGCAGGTAGAGGCTATGTTTGGTGCTTTAGAAAATAAGGTAGCAGATGTAAAAGCAAAATTCAGTACAAAGAAACAGGATAATACATCTTTTTCTTTTGGAACACATGCAGAGTAAGGAGGAAACCAGGAATGAAACAGTTAGAAAAAGAAATTGCGGAAGCAAACAAGCAGAGCATGATGAAGCGTTATCAGTTGTATGGAACGAAAGCATCAAAGCTGGCAGACAAATCACAGAAGAATACCGGGAAGGGAGAGAGAAAGTAATGGAATATAAGGATTTTGTAGAACAGGTAAAAGAGCAGATACAGGACTTTTTACCGGAGAAATTTGCAGATGCAACGGTTTCTGTTCATCAGGTAGTAAAGAATAATGATTGTGTTTTGGATGGTCTGACAATCCGGACGGAAGAAAGCAATATTTCTCCAACCGTATATCTGAATCCGTATTTTGAGCAGATACAGGATGGAGCTGAGATGGATGATGTGCTTGGGCAGATTGCAGCCCCATATCAGGCACATTATATTGACCATGATATGGATGTATCTGCGGTTACTGATTTTGATAACGTAAAAGACAAGATTGTGTGCAAGCTCATCAATGAGGAAGCCAACAGGCAGTTCCTTGAGGATAAACCATACACCAAGGTGGAAGATCTGGCGGTTGTGTATCAGATTTTAATGGACAAAAATACGGAAGGCACTGCAACCATAACGATTACAGATAATCTGATGGACAGGTATGGGATTACCCTTGAGGAGTTGCACGAACAGGCTCTTTTGAACATGGATGTTTTGCAGCCATATAGCTTCAAGGGAATGAGCGAGACCATTATAGAAATGATGGCAGGGGACATTGCAAGAGATAATGATATGGATATATCAGAGGCAAGAGAAATGGCATCCCAGATGATACCGGATGTTCCTGACACGATGTTTGTCCTGACAAATGACATGAAGGTAAATGGAGCTGCCGCTATATTAAATGATGATACCAGACAGAAAATTGCAGACAAGGTTGGAGACTTCTATGTACTGCCTTCATCTATACATGAAACACTGATTATCCCGAAAGATGCCGGAATGGAGCTAAGAGACCTTGAACAGATGGTGCAGGAAGTGAACCAGACACAGGTAGCACCACAGGAACGACTTTCGGATCATGTGTATGAATATGATGCAAAAGAACATGAGCTGTTCCGCAGTGACCGTGCCGGGGAACGTGCAAAGCAGAAAGAGGAAAAGCGTGATGAGAAGAAAGAACATCCTTCACTAAAAGAGAGACTTGCAGAAAAGAAAAATGATGTAATTAAGATGGATGCTGACAGGAAACAGCCGACAGCAGATAAAAAGAAAGAAGTGGTGATTTAGCCGCTTTATACATAAGGAAGCACTTTAGGGTACGTCGACTGCAGACGAAGTATATTTATTAAATGAGTCGATGCAAGTCTTTTCAGAGTATGGGTTTATGAATAAAACAGTTGTATAATTTGTAATAGGTAGTAAGGTAAAACCTTACTGCCTATTAGCAATAGAAAAAAGAGTAGAAATGTAGTAAAATAAATAGTGGCAATTCTGTGTAAAAGAGAGGTGGATAGGTGTGCTTGATGTTAAGGATATAATGCAAAAAGATTTGCATGTTGCTTTGTTGAGAGATAATTATATTCATGGAATGAAGTATTCTTATGAAGAGTATTTGATTGATTTCTTAAATTCATCAAAGATTAAATTTGATAAAGGCAATAAGGAATTTAAGAGGATTTCGAGTCAAGCACATGGAGAATGTGATGCAACAAATGACATATACGAAATTGACTTTAAAATATTTGCAGATACGAATCATATAGGTGGAAAAAAGAATTATTCTTTAGGAATTGTGAGAATGGGAGGCGCGACTTTTTACACGCAGCCAGAAAGAGTAACAGGACATATAGAATATTATGATATGCTTAAATTAATACGTGGTAAGAAGGTGGATTTTTATAGAAATATAATGGAAGAAGAGGACGATATGTATGTTCCATTGATTAAATTTATGAAAAAGATTGAGATGGATAAAAATATTCTATTATTTCTTCCTTTTCAGTATTATTTTGAGCATTCGGAAACAACAGAAGAAGTAGGTAGGTTAATAGCAAAGTGTATTGCAGAAGAGTTCAGGGAATTAGTTGCTTATAGAAAAGAGATAACTTTAAAGGATACATATATAGGATTTGTTTCTAAGGATAAGTTTATTTTGCTGAAGGAAAATGATGGGTGTATAGAATATTATGATATGATCAAAACCAAGAATAGCAGGTTGTACTGTGATTTAGTTGAGTTGTCAACACCATACTGATAGTTTATATTTTATTGTTGTTATTTTAGGTAACATATGTATGAATGTATAGAAGGAAGATGATGGTATGTATATCTCGGAAATAAAAATTGATGGTTATAAGAATTGCAATATAAAATCTACAATATCATTCAATCCAGGGTTAAATATACTTGTTGGAGAGAATGCTTCTGGAAAAACAACAATTATCGATGCAATACGAATGATACTGAGAGATTCTGAACAGAAGTATGTCACAGAAGATGATTTTTATAAGTCGTTCGATAATGAAGAACAGAGGAAGAATGTCTTAATAGATTTAAAAATGGGAAATCTAAGTCCGGAAGAACGAATTACTTTTTTATCATGGTGTAATGCAGAATTTGAAGCTGAGCTTCATTTGGAAATAGAGAAAGAACCAAATCAAAAAGGATATTTTAAGAAAAGTATATGGGGTGGAAAATCAAAATCAAGCGCATTTGAGGAGGAAACATTTGATTACATAGATACAATATACCTTCCGGCACTCAGAAATGCTGAGGAAAAATTGACAAATGGTAAAAAATCACGACTAGCATTGTTGTTAAAACATCAATATAAGGATGAGGTAAGAAAAAAACAATTGGTGGATGCGTTTAGTGAGTTTAATCAATCTATTATAAAGAATGAGGATAATAAATATAGCGAAATAGAACAGGCAAAAAAAGATATTAATACAGCGATGAAAGAGTCAATGGGAACTGTTTTTGGACAAAGTGTAAATTTGCAGTTTTCAGAAAGTTCTTTTGTATCTATTTTGCAAAATATTAAAATGGTATTTTTCCCACACATGGGAGAGATGGATGAGAAAAAATTCCGTGATGTAGCAATAAATAGTCTTGGATATAATAATCTACTTTATATTGCAACCGTATTTGCGGAATTGGAAGTTGTAAACAAAAATAACAGTTTATTTACTGTGTTATTGATAGAGGAGCCAGAAGCACATTTACATCCGCAAATTCAGTCAAAACTAATAAAGTATCTGCAGAAGATGGCAAATGAAAAACAGAACTTGCAGATAATTGTAACTACTCATTCCGCAGTAATAGCTGCTTCAGTTGGTGTAGATGCTATTATACATATAAAAGGAACAGAAACGGGAATTACTGCGAAGAAGATTTTCGATTTTCAATTAGATGATAACGTTAAAAAATATTTAAATCGCTGGATGGATATTACAAAATCTACACTTTTATTTTCTAAGGGAGTAATTTTAGTGGAAGGTATATGCGAAGCAATGTTATTGCCAGCATTAGCAGCTATTGTGTTAGCAGAGTATAATCAAGGAAGAGACGAAACATTGCCTGCTTCGTTGGAAGAAGCGGGAGTATCCGTGGTTAATGTTAATGGTATTAATTTTAAGTATTTCTTTCCGTTGTTTTATGATACAGAGGGATGGGATATAGAGCGACTTCCTATTCGTTGCAGTGGAATAACCGACAAAGATCCTAAATCAATAGAGATAGTAGATGAAGAAGGAAAGAAGAAAAAACAAAAGGTATATCCTATTGAAACCGAAGAAGTTGAAGGTGGAAATGAAGCTATTGGCTTAGCAGAAGAATTGGAGAGTACAAAACAAGCAAGGTTGTATGTTGCTTCTCTAAAAACTTTTGAGTATGATTTGGCAATGTGTGGAAATTTTGCTTTGATGGCTGAAGTAATAAAAGAAGGTTGGCAAACTGGTGATGAAAATAGGAGTGGTGTTAAGGCTGAGTGTAAGAAAATAATTGACAAAAACAATGAGTATGATGGAGATAATGAAAGTCGAAGAAAAGATGCAAAATATATTTATGAACATATTGATAGCGATGAATTAGGAAAAGGTATTTTTTCACAGCTGTTGTTAGAAAAGATTGAGCAGGGAAAGGAAGTAAAGATTCCTAGTTACATTAAGAAAGCTATTATCTGGGCATGTGGAGGAAATTATGACGAAGGAAGAATGTCAGGAGCAAGTAGCGAAAGTAATCTGTGATAAATCGGATGAAATTACATGTGATGAATGTTTTAGGTTGTCGAATGGACATATTTGTGAAGGCCTCGATCATTGTAGAATTTCAGAAAAAACAGAAGAACAATTAAAATATGTTCTATCTTCTGCTAAAAAAGATACTTTTTTGCGTGCATGTGCAGGAAGTGGAAAAACAGAAGTTGTAGGAATGAAGGCTGCATATGAGATTAAGAAGTGGAAAGAGAGAAATAAGGGTATAGCTGTTTTATCTTTCACGAATGATGCGACAGATGTAATCAAGGATAGAGTAAAGAGATTTGCAGGAAATAATGGAACATATCCACATTATATCGGCACATTAAGTAGCTTTATTCATAATTATATAGTGCAGCCGTTTGCTTACAAATTTGTAGGGTATCAAGGGAAGAATTCTGATTTTTCATTACATGTGGTTGATGAGAATGTGTCGATATATTCGAATCATTGGTTAATGAATTATAAGTGTTCGATTCACTATTTAAGTTCTCAGAATAAACGAAATGATATTTATGCTCATCAAATTGGTTTTGATTTTACTAGAAAAGATTTCTATTTTTATATAGGTAGCCAGTTGGTTTGGCTTAAAGATTATTATCAGAGTGATAGAATACAAAAATATATACATGAGAAAAGAAAAGAACAATCTTATTATTGGGAGTGGAAATATGTGAGGGATTGTTTTCTTGATTGCAAGAAAGAATTTTGGAAACAAGGCTATGCAAATTTTGATGATTTGAATTTTTTGGCTGTTAGAATTCTTAAAAATAATATAGGAAGCGAAATCGCAAAAAGATTTCCGTTTATTCTTATAGATGAATGTCAAGATTTATCAGGAAATGAATTGGAGGTTTTGCGACAATTAAAAGAAAATGGATGCTGTATTCATTTTATAGGTGATTTGAATCAAAGCATATATGAATTCAAAAGAGTAAGTCCAGATAATATTGCAGATTATGTGAAAGATTTTGAAAAATACACATTAAGCAATAATTTCAGGAGTTGTACGGAAATAGTTTCTTTTTCAGAAAAATTAATTGGTAAATCAGGAAGTATTAGCCAAAACGTAGAAAGTAAATTTGGAAATCACTCACTTGTTTATATTGAGTATAGAACACCAGAAGAAGCAATAGAGAAATATGTAAGATTATTAGATAGTATGGGATGCAAAGAATATGATAATAAGATATTAGTAAAACAAAATGCTTTGCGCAAACAATTAGAGAAGACTACCCAAAATGAATTTGATACAAAAGAACCACTTGTTGTTGCAGTTCAGTTATGGAAAGAAAAAGCACAGAGTCAGATGAGTATGGCATTAGAATTATCTGGTTTACAGATATCAAAATGGTTTGGCGGTGGAAGAACAAAGAAAAATTATTATTGCCCGAAAGAAATAACTTCAGTTTTTGCATGGCGTATATATTTGATGACAGTTTTAAATGCCATTGAAAAATCAGAAACATTAATGGATTTTAACCAAACGTATGGAAAATGGCATGAAAAGGCAAGAAAAGAATTGAATGATATTTTAAAATGCCAGTATAGTATTATTTCAAATTATGATGAAAATAAGGAACGGGAAATTGAAAAATTGGTTAACGGAAACAACTTTAAAGTTAGCAGTGGCAACAAAGATGTAGTAATTAGTAATTTTGTTGGAAAATTTGTTACAGATATTCCGGTAATGACTATTCATGGAAGTAAAGGATGTACATATGACACGACTCTAGTAATATCTAGTGAAAATGCACAAAGTGAAGGTGGACATTGGAAAGCCCATTGGATTGAGGGAGATGGAGAAGCAAAGCGAATAGGATATGTTGCAAGTACAAGGGCAAAATATCTTTTAGTGTGGGGAGTACCTATATTAAAAAAGAAAGACAGGGAACTTCTTGAAAATTATGGATTTATATCTAGTGAAGAAGTAACTAATGATGTAGAAAATGAGGAATGCACTTAGGAGAAATCTTAGGTGCTTTTCTTATATATAGATTTAGAAGGAACAGAAAGGAGCATACAAAAATTGAATAAGTATTACCGTCACTGGTGGCAATGGATTATGAATGAACCATAGCCACTTTTTTATTTTGTAAATATATAAAAAAATACGGAGGTATAAGATGACAAAATATCAAACGATTTCTGCTCTAGCAGAATACACTGCACGTAATGTGGCACAGAGTGAAGATAATTGGAAACATTATTTGACCACGGCTGCAAGACTGTATAAATATCCCTTTAATGAGCAGATGTTAATATACGCCCAAAGACCGGATGTTACAGCCTGTGCTTCGCTAGAAACGTGGAATGAAAAGATGAATTGCTGGGTCAACCGTGGAGCGAAAGGAATTGCCCTGATTGATACGGACAGCGAACGTCCGAGATTAAAATACGTCTTTGATGTATCTGATGTGCATAAGGCAAGAAGAATCGGGCGTGCCCCATATCTGTGGGAACTTATCCTTTGATGCGTTCAACCACAAATTTGTAATGAACCTGAAAGGACAGCTTTCCCACAATCTGGAAGTCGGTTCAGACCCACTCGGTAATATCTCCCGTATTAACCATACACTGGAGTCCATGCCAAAGCAGCTCATGGAAGCCCAGACAAAACTTGAAACGGTGGAGCATCAGCTTGAAACCGCAAAGGTGGAGGTGACCAAGCCTTTTGCACAGGAAGCGGAACTTGCAGAGAAGTTAGAGCGTCTGTCAGCATTGAATGCCCTGCTTAACATGGATGAAAAGGGAAATGACGGGATTGATATGGATGATGAGCCGGAAGCTCCAAAGAGCGAAAAAGAGGTTGCAGACCGTCCGGCGAAGAATACTCCGCTTGCAGAGAAAACAGTGGGTATAGGGCAGGATAAGAGCATCAGACAGTATGCAGATGTACCTGCAGAAAGAGTATCCCTGAAGGCGAAGCTGTAGGTGATGAAAGCAAAGGTTGCAGGAGGAGATACAGAAAAGCCTATGCCACAAAAGGTAAAGAGAAAAGAAGAAACCTTATAAGAAAATCTGAAGTTTTTTTATTTTTATTCCCAACTTTATTCCCAACATGTTATAATTATTCTGGTTGGGAATAAAAGTTGGGTAAAGGAGCATACTAATGGATATTAAACAAATTGTTTTAGATTTATGTGCCTTAAGTGATGAACAGGAATGGTTTGAATTTAAGGAAAACTGGTTTCAGCCTGAGGCATTAGGCGAATATGTATCTGCCCTGTCAAATGCGGCGGCTTTTCATTATAAAAAATATGCGTATTTCATTTGGGGTGTAAATGATACAACCCATGAAATTGTAGGAACAACATTTAATCAGTATTGTGAATATAACAAGGAACCGTATCAGAATTATCTTGCGAGAAATCTGTCACCAAGCATAAATTTTAGTTTTGAAGAAACAGAAATTTATGGAAAGAGAGTCGTTGGTTTGGTAATTCCTGCGGCAACCGAGATTCCTACGGCATTTAAAGAAAAGAGGTTTTTAAGGATAGGATCATCAAAATGTAATATGAAAGATTACCCTAAGAGAGAAATTGAACTTTTCAAAATACTGGATGGAAGAACCGAAACGATAGAAACAGTACCGGCAAAATACCAGGAACTTACATTTCAAAAACTCTTTGGATATTACGGTTCCAAAGGTATTGTTCTAAATCAAAAGACGTTTATTAAGAATCTGGGGCTAAAAACAGAAGAAGGCGAGTTTAATATATTAGCGCAGCTTCTGTCGGATAACTCTCATTTTCCGCTTCGTGTATCTATTTTTGATGGAGAAACAAAAGGCTCTAATCTTTTCTCTGTACGTGAATTTGGAAATGACTGTTTATTATACAGTTTGGATGAGTTGTTGCGTTATGGAGATGTATTGAACCTGATTCAGGCGGATGAGACAGACAGGGTCGTTGAACGAAAGGAGGTTCCGTTATTTGATAACAAGGCATTTCGTGAGGCTGTCATAAATGCCGTCCTGCACAATAAATGGGTGGAAGGAAATGAACCTATGATTTCGGTTTTCTCTGACCGGATAGAGATACTATCGAGAGGAACACTTGCTCCGGCACAGACCATGGAAGGATTTTTCTTAGGAGAATCAATACCTGTAAATGAAAAATTATCCGAGATATTTCTTCAACTGCATATAAGTGAGAAATCTGGTCGAGGAGTCCCTAAGATTACGGAAATGTATGGGAAAGATGCATTTTCGTTTAGAGAGAATTCAATCGTTGTAACGATTCCGTTTGAGAGAATAAATAAGGTTGGGAATAAAGTTGGGAAAAAGGTTGGGGATAAGAAACCATTAAATTCCAGAAGGCAAAAAATTATTTCAGAAATGAGGGACAACCCGAACATTACAACTGCAGAACTTCATAACATATTAGGTGTGAGTGAAACAGCAGTAGAAAACAATATATCATTTTTAAGAGAAAATGGGTATATAGAGCGGGTTGGTTCAAAAAAGGCAGGATACTGGAAAGTATTATAGCAGTTTAATTTTAATAGTGTGATTATGCAGAAGGCAGTCCATAGCGGGCTGCCTTTTGTCGTGCAAAAAAATGAAAATATGGAGGTTTATTATGGCAGACGAAAGAACAGAAAAACAAAAAGTACAGGAAATTACAGACAAGTTGGAGGAAGGATTAAAGGAACTTTTTGAGAGTGAAAAGTACAAGATTTATCTTTCCACCATGTCAAAATTTCATAATTACAGCTTTAACAATACGTTACTTATCGCCATGCAAAAGCCAGAAGCAACACTTGTAGCCGGATATAAGGCATGGCAGAAGAATTTTGAAAGACATGTTAACAAAGGAGAAAAGGCAATCCGTATTCTTGCCCCTGCACCTTACAAAATTAAAGAGGAACGGGATAAATTAGACCCTGTCACAGGAGAAATGATGTTTGATGAAAACGGTATGCCTCAAAAGGAACAGGTAGAGGTCACGATTCCAGCATTTCGTGCCGTGTCTGTATTTGATGTATCGCAGACAGACGGAAAGCCAATTCCGGAACTGGAAGCACAGGAACTTTTATCAACAGTGGAGGGATATGAGGACTTTGTGCAGGCACTTATGAATGTTGCCCCGGTTCCTATTGGTTTTGAGGATATTCCCAGCGATTCCAAAGGATATTTCCATACCGAGGAAAAGCGGATTGCAGTGCAGGAGAATATGAGTGAGAGCCAGACATTAAAGACAATGGTGCATGAAGTAGCTCATTCCATGCTGCATAATAAGGAAATCAATCGGGATGATTTGATAGAAGAACCTGCAAAGGACAGAAATACAAAAGAAGTAGAAGCAGAAAGCGTTGCCTATACGGTATGCCAGCATTTTGGCATAGATACCTCGGATTATTCCTTTGGTTATATTGCAGGGTGGAGTAGTGGTAAGGATATGAAGGAACTGAAATCTTCCCTAGATACTATACGAAAGACGGCATCGGAACTTATTACAGGAATTGAGGGAGCATTAAGGGAATTGCAACTAAATCGTGAGATGGAACAGGAACAGAGTAAAGAGTGTATCCTGCTGATACAGAATGAAGATCTGACGGAGTTCAGCCTTGTCAATGTTCGTGGAATGGATAAGCAGGAACTTGTGGCTACTTTATCTAACATGAGTGAGGATGATAAACTCAGCATACAGGCATACTTGGAAAGTAAAGGTGCATGGACTACAGAGCTTGGCAATGAGAAATCAAGAGAATTTGAGGAGTATCATCTTGATGTTCGTTACAATCTTGATACAGATGAGATTATTGATGTGAAAGCAAAAATTGCAGAGCAGATTGACAGTAATCTTTCGGTTATGGAACAGGCAGAGCAGCTTATCAATCAGTTGGAAGCGGAGAAAACCATATTTACATCAGATGAGCGTAACTTGATTGTAAATTATGCTTATAAGCTCGATGATATGAATAAGACAAGGGATCTTGCAGAAAAACTGGCATATCAGCTTGAGTATGCACAGCAGGATGTGGGGCTGACTATCATAGATGCACAGACAGAGATTGAATCACTTCCAGACTTGATGATTGGTTTGTCTGAAATGCGTGAGTACGGTTATACATGGAATGAAATGCTGCCACTGACGCAGGAGAAAGCATTGGAATTATTTGTTCACGATTTGCCCGTGTATCTGTTACACAATGATGGTTCGGAAACCACGGTAGAAGATAGAAAACAGATTACGGAGCATGATGGAATTTTTGGCATTGAAAAAGGTGATTGGGAAAATGAAAGAAAACTTCGTTCCATGCAGGCTGAACTTTCGGACAATCAAATAAATAAAGAAGCACAACTTTTGTACGGCAGCTCTGACAAGTACGGTATTTATCAATTGAAGCATAATCCGGAGTTGAATCATCTGCGATTTGAGGGTACAGAGTCTTTAAAGCGTATGGGTATTACGAAGGACAATTTTGATGCAATCAAACCGGAAAACTATGAATTAATTTATGTAGGAGAGCTGTCTGAACTGCAAGAGCAGACACAGGGCGAAACACTGGAAGTAATCTATGAGAAATTCAATATAGATCACCCGGAAGATTACAGAGGGCATTCCCTGTCTGTCAGTGATATTGTGATCCTGCATCAGAATGGGGGAAATAGTGCCCATTTTGTGGATTCCTTTGGATTTACCCGACTTCCTGATTTTATGCAGACTTTGGAGGGAGTAAAAGAGCAGGAAGAGAAGATAGACACCTCTGGACACGATGTCCAGAAGTCAGAGCCAGAGAAACAGGAGAAGGAAACTTCGGACAACACGTTGGAAGATGGGGATGAAATCATTGACCTTGGTGATGAAAAGGAACAGGTGCTTGCAGATATGAAAAAGTCCTTGGAGATTGGGGAAGAAACCGAACTTGCCTTTCAGATTGCAGACCGCTATATCAGTATCCAAGAGGTGGATGGAGGCTATGATTATTCCATTATGGGAGCTGATTATAAGGAGATTGACGGTGGAGTTTATGACAATCCGGATGTGACAATCAGGGAAGCACTGACTGACATCATAAATGATTTGAAAGCTGCTCCAGACCATAACGGGGCAAAAGGGAATATTAAGAACGATGATGAATTGATACCCATTGATTATGATGGATTGATGGAAAAGGTTGAGGAAGCCAATGAAGTTGTACAAAAAAATCAAGAGAGCAACATCATAATGGATTTTAGAGCAAAGACCAATGCAGTGTTCCATGATATTAGTGAAATGAATCCGACAGAAATTGAAGAAACGATAAAATGCCATGTGCAGGCAAAGATTGATGAGTATGATATTGATGCCACAATCATTGATGCAGTTGTTGTAGGAAGCAGGTGTAGAGGTTTGGAGAAGGACAGCTCTGATCTTGATGTGGTAGTGGAACTTTCCACGAATGAGAGAGAGGATGATTTATTCAATGCGTTTAATGAGGACGGGTTACATATCGGTGATGTAAGAGTTGACATCAATCCGATTACTGCCCAGCGTACCGGGACACTGGAAACGTATCTGCCACAGGCTGAGGAGTATCTGGAGAGCATTCGGCAGGAAAGGGAGCAGGAGCTGACACAACAGATGCAGACACAGGTCGAAATGGAGAATGAAGAGGTTGAAGTAACATTGATGGTATCCGAGTGTGGAGAGTTTCATAATTTGGGAGAGTTTTATGAGAATATTCCCACAGTAGAGGATGCAATCGCTATCTGGAAACAGATACCGCCGGAACGAATGCAAGGTATTCCTGCAATCGGCATCAATGTTCACAGACCGGGCGAAGAAACCTATATGGATGACGAAGTTGATTTGTTATCTGGAAACCGAATTGATTTGGAGATATTAGAACATATCCCAAGCATAACTAGTGAACCGAAGGCTATGGAAGTCATTGCAGAGCTTGTAGCAAAGCTGCCTGAAATGGAGATAGATGGTGTCATGTCTGAAGATATGGAAGCAAAGGTATGGGAGAAACGTATGCCGGATTTGACACCTGCAGAACAGCTTGCTGTGGAAATTGACCGTTTCAGCCATGATTATGATATTTATTCCTACCGCAACAACAACCCAAATATGACGGAGAGCGTGTCAGAGATTTCCGAGATGATAGTTCAAGGGAATACGGAGCCTATTACAGACTGGTTGAACGAGGTTATTTCCGAGGGAGCTTTGCCAGACGAAATGCAAAGGGCAAAAGTATTGCTGGAAAAATTGGCTGAATACAAGCCTCTTGCCAAGATTGAAGAAATGGAAGAACAAAATTATAACATGATTGACAATGTGCTGAATAATGGTGCAGAGAAAGCACAGAGGGAAGCAAACAAAAAGGAACAGGAACAACCTGCGGTAAAAGTTTCCTTAAAAGCTCGATTGGCTGAGAAAAAAGCACAGATAGCTGGTTCTGGACAGGAACATGAAGTACAGGAAAATACAAAGAAAAATCAGAGGGAGATATAAGCGATGAATGATAAATTTACAGTAGAAGAAGTCAATTTAATCTGCATTTTTGAGTGTAAAAGCAGGACAAAGGTTATAAGTGATATTAAAAAAGCAATTAAGCATTTGGATGATAGTGAAATGGTAGAATTGTCAAATCGGGTAGTTGCCAAGTTGAATAATATGACAGATAAAGAATTCGCAGTGATGGAGTTTGTAGTAACGGAATAGAAATAGTTTTGCTGGCAGAGCATGGAAATGCATGTGTTTTGCCAGCATAAATTATATTAGCTTGACACAAAAATATTACTGGTGTAATATTTAACACGAGAGAAATTTTTTTAGTTTAAAATCTTACAAGTGTAATATTAAAGGCGAGTAGGAAATATATTTTGTAAAGAACGGAGGTTAGACAAAGGTGAAGCGTAGAGTAAGAAGGAAAAAGAAACAAAGAACGACAATTTGTTTGACGGTATTTGTGTTGGGAATAACGTTTATTGGAGCTATTGTATGTATTGGCATTTTGTATAGAAAGCAAAATACATTGGTTTCTCCAGAAGAACTTTTAGTTGAATATATGAATCATATTCCAAAGCAGGAGTATGAAGAAATGTATGCGATGTTAAATATTGAAGCATCAAGAAATATAAGTCAGGATGTTTTTGTAAAGCGAAATTCGGCTATTTATGAAGGTATTGAAGTGGACAATATGGAGATTGAAGTTACAGCATATGATGAGGAACGAAAAGCAGTAACTTATCAAACTTCTTTTGATACGGTAGCAGGTAATATCAGTTTTGAGAATGAGGCAATTTTTCTGAAGGGGGAAGATGGATATGAGTTGGTATGGGACGATTCACTGATCTTTCCAGAATTAGGTTCAACAGACAAGGTAAAGATTTCTACCACGCAGGCAAATCGAGGGGATATTTTGGATAGAAATGGGCGGGTTCTTGCCGGAAAAGGCGTTGCATCTTCGGTTGGAATTGTACCGGGAAAATTGGAAGATAGAGATGAAGCTATTCAGCAAATAGCAGAGTTGTTGGAAATTGAACCAGAAGTGATTGAAAAGAAACTGTCTGCAAAGTGGGTAAAAGAAGATTCCTTTGTACCAATTAAAACGATTCCTAAAGTGGCAGAAATTGAGTTAATGAAAATCGAGCCGGATGAAGAGGTGTTGAAAGAGAATGAAAGACAAAAAAAATTGCTTGAAATTCCGGGAGTGATGATATCTGACACTGAGGTGCGAGAGTATCCATTAGGTGAGGCAGCTGCGCATTTAGTAGGTTATGTACAGAGTGTTACCGCAGAAGATTTAGAGAACCATGCGGGAGAGGGATATACAGCCAATAGCGTAATGGGTAAAAGCGGAATGGAAGGTTTATTTGAAAAAGAACTGAAAGGACAAAACGGCTGCGACATTTATATTGTAGATTCTGATGGGAACAAGAAAGCGGAACTTGCGAGCATATTTGTACAGGATGGAAAGGACATACAACTAACTATAGATGCTGAACTTCAGAGGTCATTATATGAGCAGTTTAAAGAAGATAAAAGTTGTTCTGTAGCAATGAACCCGTATACAGGAGAAGTTTTGGCTTTGGTCAGTACACCGTCCTATGATAATAATGATTTCATCATGGGGTTATCTAATGAACAGTGGACTGCACTGAACGAGGACGAGAATAAGCCGATGTATAATCGCTTTCGACAGGTATGGTGTCCTGGATCGACTTTCAAACCGATAATTGCAGCAATTGGGTTGGAATCAGAAGCAATTGATCCGATGGAGGACTATGGAAATGAGGGGTTAAGTTGGCAAAAAGATTCTTCATGGGGTTCTTATTGTGTGACTACACTTCATACATATGAACCTGTCATTTTAGAGAATGCATTAATTTATTCAGATAATATTTATTTTGCAAAAGCTGCATTAAAAATTGGTACAGAAGAGATGGAAAGCTCATTGACGGAACTGGGATTTAATGAAGAGATTCCATTTGATATTAAGATGGCAAAATCACAATACTCTAATACAGAAAACATTGAAACGGAAATACAATTAGCAGACAGTGGTTATGGACAAGGACAGGTTTTGGTAAATCCTTTGCATATGGCATGTATCTATTCTGCTTTCTGTAATGAGGGAAATATTATAAAACCTTATCTGGTATATCAGGCTAAAGCGACTGTTACGTTTTGGATGCCGGGAGCATTTTCTAAGGAAACAGCAAACCAAGTATTAGAAGGCACAAAAAAAGTTGTGAATGATTCTCATGGAACCGGATATGCAGCTCATCGTGATGATGTTGTTTTGGCAGGAAAAACTGGTACCGCAGAGATTAAGGCATCGAAGGATGATACTTCAGGTACGGAACTGGGATGGTTTGCTATCTATTCGACGGAGGAAACAGTGGAACATCCTATATTGATTATCAGCATGGTTGAAGATGTAAAAGGAAGAGGAGGAAGCGGCTATGTCGTTAAAAAGGACAGTGCAGTATTGGAGGATTGGTTTCATAGCAATTAGTATTATGATGTTGCTTAGCGTTTCTGGGTGTAGTGATACACATTTGGAAGATGAGCAAGTAGTAGAAAGTGAAATTGCAGTACAAGATCAACAACAAAATGTGAAGGACAATGAAGATGAGATTATAGAAATATGTTCGCAGCTGTATAAAAAAGCTTCAGAGGAGAATAAAATAGCAGATTTAGAAACGGTTCGTATTATTGTAAGTCAGTTTGGAGAAAATGGATATCCGGCTGTTGACAGCAGAAATCAAATTAACATGACGGAACCAGAGAAGGTAGTGGAATTCTGCGAAAAGGTGGATGCACAGGAGGAAGCAGAAATAACGATTCTTGAAGTTAGCTATTTGGGCGGATTTGTAAAATACGATTTGCACACAAAAGACGGAAAAGTAGACGTGGTCAGAAGTTATTACAAGTACGAAAACGGAGATATGTATAGGGAGGTTACTGGAAGTTATCAGGCGGAGTATTGGAATTATACAGAAGACGGTTATCTTATGTTTTCAGGAGTTTGGTTTTCGG